>Ga0247733_1000304_pt1 | contig 31231 bp, 35 predicted proteins | sample UWRJL043104R2_FD_180932 | JGI IMG/M metagenome (GOLD analysis project Ga0247733, IMG submission 180932) | Plant litter microbial communities from Arlington Agricultural Research Station in Wisconsin, United States - UWRJ-L043-104R-2 | ecosystem: Environmental > Terrestrial > Plant litter >...
TTGCTGTTGCTGACCTTGGCCTTGTTGCTGTCGGTTTTGCTGCTGTTGCATGTTGCCCTGCTGAGGCTGCCCACCTCCAGGGCCTTGAGGATTGTTACCCTTGGGATTTTGTGCACCACCTGGCCCCATTGTACCGTGCGATTGGTAGGGGTCTTGCCCCATCTTGTTAGCTTTGGTGTCGGAATAGCCTCTAGGGATTTCCACCGCTGGTCGCTTTTCTGTTTGTAGTATCACATCGATGCGTCGAAGTCTCTTCTTTCCCTTGTCTGGCCAGTGTTTGATAGTCTCCTTGTCAAGCTTAATACTGACAATTGCATATCGGATGGCTGGATTGTGTTGCCAAAGGCGATCGTTCTCGACCTTGACGAGCTTGTTGACGGCTCTGCGAGCGCTTTGAGATTTTAGGTTTACTAGGATCTCGGCAATGTCTTCGCCTTGCCTTCGGAACCTGGCCATACGCTCCTGGACGTCTTGTGCGGACACATGTTGCTGTTCTGGGTCAGCAGTGTCCCAAGACTCTGCATTCGGTGGTTTTTCGATGGTCCAAAGCGACGATTGCGGATCCAAAAGGGGCTCTCCGGGGGCATATTGGTTGTGGAATCCTTGAAGGCCAGGCTGTTTTGTAGCATTTTGGGCGGGGAACTGTCCACGGGGTTGACCAGAGTTCTGTTGCTGAGTAGACATTGGGGCTTGGAAGTGGGGCTGGTTGTGCGGGTTCATTTTGTTCAAAGATGAGAAGCGAAGTGATGGACTGTACAAAGATGATGAAACTGTCTTAACGAGGCATGAGGCTGGAGCAAAATGGAAAAAGCGTGATAATGTCAGGTGAGTTTGAGGGGCAAAGTGAGAAGAATAAGGCAGACTTGACATAGGGACCAAGATATATAGACGACTTCATTCCTTGTGGTATTACGAGATGCCATGCCGCCCAACGTCTGACCAAGTCGCGGTTCTGCGGATTGAGAGAGCAACGTTTCCTGGGCTTATGCAACAGCCGTAGTGCCTGGCAGAAACGCGAGTTTGGAACGAAGCATTATTGGATACTCGTCAGCGCGTCGTACGCCTCGCATATGTGTTTGGCCATCAAGGACTCACCGGCCGCAAGCCACTCGGGGCAGCGACGCCGCCCGCAAGAACTAGGCAAACATGCAGCGGCCAGGGCAACTCGTCAGTGTAGCCGAAAGCATGGGGCACGATTGAGGCTCCCAATTGACCGGACGGTCAACTGACGACCGGCAGCTGGATGGAGCGGATAGCCGGGTCGTCCTTCATGCAGACTCATGCAGTGTTGCTTCTGCGGGGCGCAGCTATGCGTAGGGCGTCCCACTGGATCCGGTGGGCGGGCGCAACACATGATAAGCGGGGCGCTTGTCGTGGCGATATCCCGCAGCGCCGGAAGATGTGAGAATGAGGGTGACGGCTAACAGTGGAGAGAAAGGCGTGGGAGGAGCAAACAGGCGTTGGCGCTAGATGCTGCGCTTGGACCAGCAATCAGACCCCGCCCACGGCACCACTTCTTCCACAACTCCCGGCCCACCGCGGATGAGACAGAAGAGGGCAACACGCCCATGGCAAGATGGCTGCATTTTGCGCATGTTGGTCCCGATCAGCGAGAGTTGCACTGATAGGGCACGCGGTGTGTCGCCCGCGGCGATTACAGACGGCGCTGCGCTGGCTGTCCCCAGTATCCCATCGCCCAGTCGCTGACAGCAGATACTCGTCGTTCGAAGTCCTTGGTGCGACTCCATGTACTCAGCGCCATCTACCCGCCTGCGTTACCGAGAAGAGTCCTTCGCTACTGCGCGACTCGCTTCTGCGACGACTCATAAGCTACCACATCCGCCTAGACTCAGCCTCAAGGACTGTCCTCCGGCTCCATCCAGATTGTCCTAGACAGCACAGAGGGACTTACACGTACGAGGAGGACTAGCCTACTACCGATCGACGAGACAGAAGTGAACGACTCCGACATGTGGCATCTGCAATGTAATCGCAGGAAGGCCCGCCGTCCGCACCATGCACTCTGTTCTTCTTTGCAGCCTGTCTCGTATGCAATGACGCCCTCAGCTGCACTCGTCACGCTGTCCAGTATCTGTCTCCGATGTTAACCAATAGCCGATATTGCGGTTGGTGAGACACGGGATCGTAGACAGGGATCTCATGCGTCTACACCGGACGCTCCGGTAGGCAGTGGTTAAATGACATATCGCAGCCTCAGCCTTATGCGTCAAGCCTGCCTTCCATTCGGCATTTTTAGCTGAGAGCGGGAGCAGGATCAATCGCCATAGGCTCGATCGACCTAGCCCGTTGTAATTGGCAGGATCTCCCGACACTTGTTCTCATTTTGATATCAGAATGAAACTGTCCTCCACCGGATGGGGGCGCGCCGCCCTTCATCAACTCGGTCCGGATCGTCCGGCGATCCCTCAGCACGGCGACGAATTCGAGTCTGCACGTTTTATTATCATGTACGTTCAGTCGTCGACCAGCAGGCATCACTATTGCCAATGCAGACTTGATCCTGGGCGTTAGCACCGCTTGCTGGCCTTATGACTCTTCTTGAACGGATTGCAACCACGATATCAGTACAGTTTCCAGCAATTAGCTTCCTGATTCTCAGTAGACAATGTCCCAGATTGGACATCAAACCCGCTACCCACGACTGTCCGATTTTGGAAGTGGTGGATACGCGCCACAAAACCTGGGCGCAGCATACGCCTACGGTGGATCGCCGTTGCTTAGCAGCTGCTTCATTGCAAACGCAAGAAAAACAAACAATGGCGCATACGAGGTCCATCCTGTGACTGCAACTTTCCCTTTCCGGCGAAGCTGATCTCGACATCCAAGGATCATCCTCGAAGCCTTGAGCTTACGACAACGACAAACGCAACATCCTTTCCGAGATAGCTCTTATCTGATATGATAGGCAGCCGCATGATGGAGCAGCCAAAGGCATCTCGATTCCTAATCAGTATCAATATCTAAGCTGATGCCACGGGTTCGAGCAGCAGGCAGCACCTACTTGAGCCTCATCCATCATACGACTTGCTCCAAGAACCACCTCAGCACGGAAGGATCATCAACCTGATACAAACCCCTCTGCCGATACCTGCGCCATGCACGACCATGGTATGTGCGCACAGCGACCAAGCCACCGCGCAAACCCGCTCCTTTCCAGTCATGTCTCCGATCCCACCGTTGCACACAGTCGCACCTCAGCTATCCAGATCACGAACACTGCCTTGTACCCCGCTTCCCCGTTTCCCCGCGCCCTTCGCCCTTCACCGGACGGCGCGAGATGCAGTCATCGTTGCCACATGCCGTGCGACTATACACTAGGCTATCACTCCTTCCTTTTGTAAGGCGCTGCGATTACCATTATCAACACGCCCTCGGAAGGGAAGACCGCAAGCCCTATGTTTGATTGGAGATCGAACAAGACGGGCCGGCGCCATAGCCTGCATGCCGCGTATCCGTGCCATGGTGGATACGTGCAGATAGTTCGCATACGAGTCTCGCCTTTCTGATATCAGCCAAGGTGTCGTGACGTCTCCACTTTATCGACTGCCCTTGTTGCAGACTCTGAAACACTGCCAGCAGTCGAGGTTGACTGCTTAGTAGATATCAGACTTCTGACAGCCACAAGCACCGCCGCTTTCCCTTTTACACCCGCCCCTTCAAACTCCCCACTGAGCATCAATCCTGTTCCCACCCTCCTCGGAGAAACAAGAAACAACACCGCCACACTCCTGCGCCCCCTGTACCACATCGGCACAGCGTACAGCACGCATAGCAACATCTTCTCCAGACCACACCGCACACCTCACGCCCTCTCATCCCGACTAGGCACCTCCCTCGAAGATCACAAATCCACCCCCAGGCTTGACCACAGTTTCGCCACCGTCCAAACAACACACGCCATGCCGCAATATCCGCCTCTGCAATCCCACATAGTGCGATCAGCAGTTTACCCCAGACGCTCACGTCGCACGCCAACGGGTACGTACAGTGCGCATTAGCAAGCAGCAACATAGAGTAGCATGTTTCAGATATCCACGGACAGGGGCATGACCAAGCTCGGTGCGTCCTCGACTACGCGCTTTGTTTTCTTTCACATCCGCACGCCCGAACAGGCCATCGATATCGGTGGGCGCCACACGCCCGAGTCCGTGGTAGGTTCAGAAAGACGGGGCTTTGCAACGCAGCACAAGGTAAGGCCGTTTTTGCTTTGCCCTTTCGCCCTATGCTGGGTACGTACACACCACAGTAGCACCACAGCAGTGTAGCATAGTATAGCATGAAATCGGAATCTGGATACGAAGCGGCAGTGACAGCTTGCTCGCCCTCGCACCCCCACTACTCAATCGTGCCCAGGACGTACGAATGAGCGAAGAAGTGAGGCTACCACACACTCCATTCAGACATGTACCCTATGTGTACTTCTTTACATGAGGGTAGAAGACAAGGTCAACATACAAACACCACTCAAGCACAGACAAGACACACGATCAATAATCCACATGTACATATCCAAATGTCCAAGTCCAAGCCTCACTCATTTCTGCCCCCACCTACAAACGAGCACCACCCCAAACGCCCACACTTCCCATATGCACCGCCCGCGAGTCCCATCCCTATTATCAATCAACCTCTCTCTACAAGCGCAAACCTCACTTCATCGTCAACTAGTCTCAAGCAAAGTGAAAACCAGGAAACGCCAAGTCTAGTCTCATAACAGGGCAATTGCCCTATGAATTAAGTAATTGGTTTAACAGCGAGGGTATGAAGTAGGTGTATATCGTACAAAGAAGAAGACGTAAAGGGACAAAGACACGTCCCGATACCCAGATGCCAGCGCCAAGAAATGGTGAACAATAACAGCATCCGTCTCGTCTCAGCACGGACAACCGACGACGACGACGACGACGACTATGACGAGAGCCGACTCCAAGGCCAGCAACAACAGGGTCAAAGGCGGGGAGCGCGAAACAGCCGGGCAAAAGGCCTCGGTAAACAAAACCAGGCAACCAGGCGTCCAAGAGGGGCAACCGAAAATCGCTCATCCTCCGTGTCTCACCCAAGAAGAGACACCACCAGATAAGGCGACGACTCAGAAGCCCTTCCGGCCACACATCTCAACAACCCTCGCGATCCCACGATTTCGAAAAATCGCGCGATGCCATCGCGAACACGAGGTCAGAAGGACGCGATATCTCGCCTCACTTTTGCTGTCTGCGCCCTCCGCCCTGCTTTCCTACAACGCCCTGTCACGTGCCCTCAGCTCAGCCGCGGTGCCAAAGCGCTACCGCAGCGGAAACTGGACGTCCTCGACACCCCGCTTGATGACATCTTCCAGCTTCCATCGGGGAGGCGTGATTGACATTGGCTCGCCGTTTGACTTCTGTTCCAGCGCTTCGAGTTCCTCTGGGTATACGCCGCCAGCAACGCCGCTGCTGAACTTGAGTTGCAGGAGATCACCGACCTCGTCGCAAGCAGCAAGCATACGGTCCAGGTCGTCCTTGGTGTGAGCTGCAGATATACAGAAGCGTGCTCGAGAGGACACGAGGGGTGTGGCAGGGTAACCGACAACAACGACCGAGATCTTGCGCTTGAGCATCTCGTGGGAAAATGCAGGTATTTTGGCTGGGTTGTAGAGAATGAGAGGGATGATAGGTGCGTCGTCGTGGCCGTAAACAATAAACCCTAATCTCTTCAACCCAAGTCGAAGGTATCGCGAGTTGAAAGCAAGACGCTGCAAGCGTTCCTCGCCCTGTCCAGGAACAATTTCGCCGCTGATGATGCGTAGTGAAGAAGCAATCTGCACCAGGACCGGAGGCGTCGGAGCTTCTGCGAAGAGCATAGCCGCGTTCATGGCCCTCATCTTGTCGATGATGTCCTTGTTGGCGGCAACGTAACCTCCGTTCGCACCGAAGGATTTGGTGAGCGTTCCCATCAAGATGTCGACCTCAGAAGGATCAATGTCGAAAAAATCGCAAACGCCGCGGCCGCGTGGGCCGACGGCGCCAACGGAATGGGCTTCGTCGATGAAGAGGTTGAACTTGTACTTCTTCTTCAAATCGACGAGGGCGGGTAGGTTGCACATGGTGCCTTCCATCGAGTAGAGGCCTTCCACGGTGACCAGGATCTTCTTCCAGGGGCGGTGTGTGCGGGGTTGCCCCTGGGAAATGGCCTCACGGAGTATCCGCTCAAGATCTTTCATATCGTTGTGCTTGAACATCTTGATCGAGGTACCAGAGAGACGGGCGCCAAATCGAATGGAAGAGTGGTTGAATTCGTCAGAGAGCATGAGGCAGCCCTTCCCAACTATTGACGAGAAAGCAGTGGCGTTGGTCACGAAACCCATGGAGAAGACCATGGACGCAGGCTTGCCGACGAATTTCGCGATGAGGTCCTCCACTTCGAGCGTCAAATCGGACGTTCCAGACTCTGCGCGCGGGCTGGACATGGTCATGCCATATTTGCGAATGGCCGCCTCAGCTTGGTCGGCGCATGGGCCGTCCGATTGAGCAAATCCGAGGTAGTTGTAAGAGCTGAGATTGAGGGTCTCGGTAGTAGTGCCGGTCAGGTTGAACGTGTTGTTGCCGTCGTTGGATGTGCGATCGAGTAGGGTGATGAAACGTCCAGGCACGCCAGTCGTGGGTCGCGAGAAGCAATCGTTGATGCGAATCTTGAGCCTCCGGGTGTAAAAGTTGTCGAAATCGCTGTTCAACGGAGCGTATCCGTCTCTCTCGGCCAGATGACTGTACCGGTCTTTCTTGAAGCGCTTGCCGAAAAAGTCTCGCACGTGTCCGAATACAATCAGGATCAGGTAGCTGATATAGGTGGTGAGCAGGAAGTAATACGGCGGTTCATCCTCGATTGGGTTTCCAAATTCCCCCTCGAATTTGCTGACGTAGCGGTGGCTCTGAGATCCTAGAGGGCCAAACTGGGCGTGGGCTTTTGCCAGAGCCCGCGCCTCTTGTGGGTTGGGAGGCTGGAAAAGAGTTTTCGACTCGGAGGGCATCTTCTCGCCGGTCGCAGTGGTCAGGTTGATGGCTGGGAGGGAGATGGTCTTTGTGTTGACCTGCTGCGGCGAGGGTGAGTCGAGAAGCACCTGCTGCTGCGCTACGAATGCTTCCCGCAGAACAGCAGCCTCGCTCCGTGTCCGCGGCGTGTTGCCACCGAACAACGCTGTGAACTTGTTGCCCTTGGTGAAGGATGTGCGGCGCGGCTGCTCCCTCTTTTCGTTGAGAGCGTCGAGGGAGGGGGTGGAGGTGAGGGTTTGCGAGCTGTTCGCGAACGGGTTGATGCTTCGAGTAGGCATGGCAGAGAGGGCTTTTAGGTCCTTGAGATGGGCAGCGTGTGGAGCGAGCTCGGCGCTTATACTGTTGTAGCCCAGGGCGTAGGCTTACAGCTTTCTCCGCACCGTGATAAGGCGGTCAGGATCGGGGAGCGAGTCGCAAGGTACGCAACGATCTAAATGCGGACGATTAGCACAGAAGCGGCGGAATGTGCCCAGCGTCGTGGATGCGGGATGCGGGGTGCGCGGAGAGGGTGGTTGAGGGGGAGTGCTGCCATTATAAGGTGCTTCGGGCGTGTCTGCACCATGAATGCGGGTCTGCAATTGGACGGTGGTTCGATACCGCCGGACGCGACCGGATAGGTAGCTGCGGAGGGCGCGGAGGGCCTTGCAGGTGAGGGGGATAGATTGACCTACCAATTGATAAGACGTGCAGCTGCTGGAGCACCTGGTGGGCGTCGTGCGGTGCGCGTCACGAAGAAAGTGGCCGAGTCGGTCGCGTCGTTTGCAGCTCCACGGGGCGGGACGTGAGCTCTCGTGGCGCAGTGTCAACGAATGCGGCGGGCTGTACAAAGTATCGCTGCAACGGCTGGCGCCAAGCACTCGACGTCGACGGTTCGCAGAGACCTGACGGGACGGGGCACTCGGGGAATTGAAGATGCAGAGTGCGGAAGGAAGAGGTGACAGCTGCACAGAGAGGAGAGCGGCTCGCTGCTAGGGGGAGCAGTCTTACCGTCACTCAAATTGCCCATGGACGGGCTGGGGCTCGATTAAAATGAGCCGCCAAACGGGCACGAGTCGCCACTTCCTAGCGAGAGCCGAGCGTCAGGGGCAACCGCGCCTTGTGCCTTTGTGTGCCTGACGGCGAAGCCTCGTCCCTTGGCCGGCCGAGAGCGCTCTCGACTGGTCCCACCGAGCAAGCAAACCGTTCTTCCTCACTGCACTCATTCACTCATCATTCATTCACCCTCACCGCTGCTGCCTCTGTCACATCCACTGCTGACATGCAGGCCCCGCCGTAAGCTGAGAGCCTGCCCTCTCCTCCCCTCCGATCCACACTCCAAACCGCAGTCGCAGTGCGCATCGCTCCTGCCTCATCCTCCAATGCGGGCCATGCGGATCGCTAGCATTCATTCATGCACTCTATCGCGCGAACGTGGTGAACATGCCGTTCCTCCCAACCCTACCGCCCAAACAGGTATAATGCCTCGCCTCAAACCCAAGCTCACAATCCCATTTTGCTTAGCATGCTTCGCTGCAACGGCATGCTACGGCGCCAGGCGTGCCTCGTTGATGTGGGCCGTCGTACGAGCTCGCTGTGTTTTGCCAGGGCTTGGGTGCAAAGTACGATTTTTAGGCGCTAACGAGCCATGGTACAGAGCTTCTCGATTCTCTAGCGCTGGAGTTTAAGAGATTGCGTTGGACATCGTCATCGATTGATGGAGACAGGCGAGGTTATCCCAAGCCCGCAATCCCGTCGTCTACACGACAGACGCTACCCGTCGTCTACATGACAGACGGTGAACCTGTTTTCTTGCCATGGAGCTCCAGCGAGCGTCCCGGTAAGCTCCTTAGCCTTGACCACACGCCTCATCGAATCGGGCCGTTGATCCAACACTACGGTCCAATGCAGGCCAAGCCTCAACGTCGGGCAGTCACAGCAAAGGTACAAATAGGGTTGAAGTAATGTTTTCTCTTTCTTGTTGCTGATTCTGAGACCGACTCGAATATCCTCCTGTCAATGATCCGAAGAAACCCTTCCAGTCCGCCCAGCGGCCATCGTCCACGACGTCGCAAAGAATCCTCAAGATCTTCCACCGCTCTTCCTGAGCATATCGCAGTACAAAGGAAAATAATGTATAACCCGCGAACCTAAAAAGTGCACAGTGAAAAAAAAGGAAACCGTTCCAGTAAGCCAAAGAACATAGACACAACTGAACCTCCACAACTCCTCAAACACATCGCTCTAGTTCTCTTTCACGAGGATGATAGAGCGGCTGTCTGTTGAAAACTCCACCCTGCTATCGCAGCAACGCCGTCGAAACCCCAGGCCTTTATGGCGGTTGTTCAATCGGCGTCACGCGGTGTGAAGGTGGCCATGATTTAGTGTTCCTCGGGGAGAACAGAGGCGAAAATTAAGAATAGGGTCGGGTGATGAAGAATGCAGTATTTCGAGCATTTTGAGCCACATATGCAGGGAAGAAGCAAGCCGAACAAGGAATCGGTCGGTCCGAGCATCAAGACAGGGCAGCGGTTGCAACCTTCTTTCGAGGTGGCCGTATGCGCACCAAGCAATTGTGCGCCGGAACCATCATGACTGGGTATTGAAACGAGAAACAACAGGAAATACAACTCAGAACCTCGGCCGTGACTACATCTGGTGATGCTCAGGTGACAAGCTGGACGGGTCTATCGTGCCGAAAGAGACTAGGTTCTGCATGTCGAGATCGTCGTGATTCTCTTCTAAAGGTGACCGAAAGGGTAGATTGAGAGACTGCTTCGCGTACATGTCCGTCATCTGCAAGGCCTCATCTGACATGCCGTTCTCGTGTGACATGGGATACATGTCGCTAGAACCGTCACGACCAAACGAAGACAAAGGCGGAGATTGATTAGCGATGATCGGATCTTGGTGATGCCCCATTGGCGGCATTGGAGAGGCCGACGCGGCCGAGTGAGGTGGTGGCGGTCCCATTGGAGTGTGGAGATAGGGAGGAATGTTGTACTGGTGACCAAAGTCCGAAGCAGGCACGTTGTGCGTGGGTGGCCCCGATGTGAAGTACGCTGGCGTACCGTATTCGGAGGGTGAGTTGGCAGTGGTCGCCGACATCGGATATTGTCGGTATTCCATTCCATATCCCGCCGATGTGTCGATGCTGAGGTTGGGTCCTGGTGCGCTCTGCGGAATGGGCGCAAAGATCTCAGGGTTTGGTGAGTATGGCGATGGTGAGTGCTCCGGCTGGATGAGGAAGGATGGCATAGGATTGCGTAAGAGCGAAAAGTCAACCGCAACAGGAACAGAGCGACTACGCTGGCGTTTGTGACCGCGTGCAGCCTGGAGGCCTCCGGGAGCGAAGGGTGAGTCGTGGAAGCCCATACCCAGATGAGGATGTACCAGATGGTTCGGCTGCGAGGCTGGGCGGTGGTTGATAGGCGACACGGGTGCCGATTGGGCCAGGGTATTTGAATCGTAGATGTTGTGCCGGTTCTGGAACGACTCCAGGGAGACCAACTTGGCAAGCTGTCCGCTCAGCACCTTGGGATGTCCACCGAGGTGGTGCACCATGATCTGCGAAGCCTGCTGTTCCTCGGTAAAGTCACCACACTGGAAGAAGCCTCCTGATCCAGATGAGTCCATGAAGAAATTTGGGGGACGGTTGAGTTCAACGATAAGCCCTCCTGGTCGCTGTGAAGCTCCTTCCGCATTGCCGTTCATGTCTCCATTATCCAAGGTGATGTTCTTGATGTACGAAAAGGGGTACTCGATCTTGTATCCCGCTGCGTCGTTGTTGATGTAGTACGTCACACAACCCTTCTCCGGCGAGTAGAAGACGACTAGGTCCATCGCACTCTGGCCGACGCGGCGCCAGGTTCCGACGCTTAGCGAGCGACAGGCGAAGTGGTGGATGACTGAAGCAGGTTAGCTGCGACTCTTTCTGATTCAGAATGTTTCACTTGGGCGAAACTCACCAACTTTGGCAGAGCTGGTGTCCGTGTTGAGTAGCATCCCGCTGCCGTACGGGGCCATTGCTCCTCCATTGCGGCCAATGAAGCCTGTTCCCATCGATTTGCCCGATTCCATAGCCTGAAGCGCCAGGTATCGTCGCATCGACTCGGGAATGTCATTGCAGTCGTCGCCGTTCTCGATGCTCTTCTTGGCAATGTTCTTTATTTTTGCGCGCCTGGCCAATTGTCAGTGTTAGGTCAGTAGTCAGCCAAGTCGTGTCGTCGTACCTGTTCTGAAACCAGATCTGCACAGACCGTTCAGTCATGTTGATTTCCGAGGCGATTCTCTCGCGTGTAGCGGCCGTGGGGGTTGGGTTCTTGTTGAATTCCACTTCCAACAGCACCAGTTGTTCTTGGGTAGCGCGCTGGCGCTTCTGGTTCTTCTGCTGCTGGGTAAGCGTGCTCTTCCTCGGGGGCCGACGCACAGCCGAGCCGTGTGTGGGGGTGCTGGCAGTGGCAACGGGCGAGGGCGTTGCGGCCGGCATCGTCTCCTCGGGCGCGTGCATGTCGAAAGTGTCCATGGCCGACATCTAGTGTTGGGGTTTGTCCGAAGCGTCGGATACGGAAAGTAATGGTGGACCGGGTCGTCCGTCTAAGAATTGTCGTAAGGTATCGTGAAGTAAAGTGCCCAGAGCGAAATGATGTGGGGATATCCGAATGTAGATGGAGCCTGCGTAGGCTTTCCACGGGGCCAATGGCTAGGGAGCGTAGGGTTCCGCGTGAGTCTCGAGGCTCGCAAACACCGTCCAGGCGCAGATGGGTTGACTGTGAAGGAAACAAGCTGCTGTCCGGAAGCAGTGGGGGAAGGTGGATCGACCGAGAGCGATGCTGGGGGTGTCGAGGGCGGGGAACAGATGGATTTCGTGCTAAGGAGCGGACGGCAGAGCCTAAGGAGGGGGGTGAGAAAGGAACGTGGGCAAAGGCCGAAAGGAGTGGCGGCTCTTCGCGAAGTCACAAGGAAGGGAAGGTCACAGAGATCAACACCGGCCGTGAGGTGACGATGCGAAATCCGAATTGAGGAGATCGGGCGGGTGTAAATGAGTGACTTGACGAGGGCGCGAAAGGGGAGATTAAGGAAGGGGCCTTCAAGCCAGCGGCCTAGGGGGAAGGCGCGCTAACGGCTTGGCACAGGACTCCGGGGGCAGCAGACGGCCGAGGCGCCACCAGAGACGGTTTTAGCACACCGGCGAGGAACCGTTTGGCGCCAGCACGCTTTCTGCACCCCCATTCCGCGCTGCTACAAGAGCACTGCTGCCGTGGACGCTGGCTCCCCGTCGCAGCGTGTCGTCCGGCCATGGTGGGCAGCCTCGTGCGCCGTGAGCGAGAGAGAGAGAGAGAGAGAGAGAGAGAGAGAGAGAGACACGCCCGCGCTGCCCTCGCGCGCGCATGCCTCTGGGCCGCCACCGCTGGGGCCTGCGTCCGCTCGGAGTCGGCCCTGGCCATGGCCATGGCTGTGGCCATGCAGACACGGCGGACGGCGTACGGCGTGGGCAGGCAGTTGGGGGGCGTCGCGTCACGCTCTCTCTCTCCTCCATCCTAAGGCTCAGGAGACTCGGTGGCCGGGGTCCCCTCCTCCCACACACGCCGGCCAGCACCCAGCGCCGCCCGCGATTGGTAGCGCGCGCAGTGCACGCCCGTTCGCCGGGCGCATAAGTGCATCGTCGTTCGAGAAGACGCGAGCGCGCCTCTGCGACTTTACCTACTGCTGGTCGGAGAGCAGAAGCTCATGCCGCTGCCTGTCCAGTGAGCACAACCTCACGCACCGGAATGGATGGTGCTGCGCGCCGTCTGGGGGGAGCGCGCGCGGATGATTCATCTGGCCCTCTGCTGAGTCGGCACACCACCGCCGCGCTGCTGCCCATTGCCTGCGCCCGTGGATGGTTTGTTGTCCGTGGCTGACGCTGCCGCCGCCGCGGCACCGGCATTGGCCGTAAGAGAACAGTGCTCGACAGCCCCTCGTAGCTGATCGCTCGGATGGGCCGAGACGAGAGATCAATGCCGATTCCCGTTCCATCTCCCCCCGCTCTGTTCCATCGCGCCCAAACGACCGCCTTGTCCGACACGGGGGGAATTGTGGGAACATCCACCACCAGTAAATTTCTCTCGGATCCCTTCGCCATGCTGGCCCGGCACCAGCGCGAGAACTAACCCGTCATCTATTCGCCCGGCGCTGTCAACTTGTAGAACGGCCATGTCTAGCGAAGCCTATCGCGAGTGCTCACGTCAGGCACCTAGCGGCGGCGCTCGTAAGCGAGTGCACAAGAACCTGGATCCCAGCTGTTCCTGGCTCAAGTCGCGATTCTTGCTCCCGCAACCTTGACCTCTCACACGCATCGTGAGCGGAGCGTTAGCCTCTCACAAAGCGCCTCAAAGTGCGCATCTCTATTACTACATCGAGATCTCTGCAACAAATGATGCGGTATGCGGTATGGCGCCACTTGCATTGAGAGCGGCAAAAGCAGCCCCAACGCCACCATCGCCCCGGGCACCCCAGTCCGTCACCACGATGTTTCAGAGTAGCACTCTTCGGGAGACGAGGTGCGCGTGCGAGGTCGCTTCGGCCAGAGCCCGGGTTCCTCTGCCGTGGCCAGAAGTCAGACGGTGCTGTCCGTCCTTTGCAATGTTTTCCGACTCCACACGCATAGAGATGCAGTTCTAGCGAGAGCTTCTCCGTACCTCCAGACGCGTTTGGAAGAACCTGGTTGACATGACACCTTTTGTGCTAGCCGACTACTAGCAAGTCCCGAAGTCGGGCAGCAGGTGGAGCAGGGACGTCCCAACATGCCAAAGCTGCGTATGCCATTCTCGTTCACGAGGAGTACTGCAGCTCGATACCGACCGCCCGGAATACCTGCTCCCGCTTCTTCAGGTCGAGGCTTGCGCCAAGGGTGAACAGCAGCTCTTTGAACCTGCCCTCCCACAGCACCCCAATGCGCATGTTCTGGTCGACTCGGGCTTTGAGAATGCCGGTGACATCGTCATCCGGCGCAATCGACGGCTGCTTCCAATCCGGACGTAGCTTTTTGACCGCCCATTGAACGTCGGTGTTGCGGCGGCGTCGCCACACTTCGCAGCCGACCTGCAGGTCGCTTTCGTAGGAGTAGAAGTTGAAGTCGAATCGGGAGCAGAGCGCAAGGTCGCGGCCGGCCTTGACGGCGTAAATGGAAGAAAGATTTCCCATCAACGGATTCATCGTAAGCGTCATGGTGTACGGAAAGCCCGTATGGTTGGGCAATGTCGTAAAACGTAAGCCGGTGCTGATGCCTCCACTCTTGTTCAGCAGACCGTAGTAGAGTTCCGCTCCGGCGCTGAAGCGGCCGTGCGGAGGGTCAGCCACCGGTGCCGATGCAGCCTCCGTGGGCGCAACTCTGGGGTCGCGTCCGAAGTTGTAAAGGCCTCGTACGCCCAGCAAGGCCGAATCAGTGCTGTACATGTACTCGGTGCTATATTTGCCAAAGTCGTTTTGCAGCAGGGTGAGGATGGTACCGCCATTGTTGAGGTTCGAGTCACTGACGGCAGAGATCCGCAGCTGTCGTGTAGGTGTGAGGCGCCTCAGGTATAGCGCCTCGAGTCTTGACTGGGGGAGGAATATGCGTCCATACAACAAAGTATCTGCATTTGTCTGAGCATCCAATACAGCATGTCGGGCGCCGTCGGACTTACCTTTACGGTCTATACGCTTCCCGCTGTGCCATACCTCCCACCACCAGTCCTCGTCTGGTCTCCGCAGCTCCTGCAAGTGTCTGTAGCCCCGGATGGCATGCTGCAGGTCTAGACTGGAGCTTTTGAACTTCCTCTGCAGCGGTAGCGACGAGTACAGGTAAGACACGGAGCCATCTACGACGCCCACGGTACCGAGCGTGTACGAGGTTGCAAAGTTCGGGGCGGCAAGGGAGGAGATTTGAAGTCTCAGGCCCTTTGGTATCGGGAAGTCGAGCAATGCTGTGAGATTCCAGTCAGTACAGCTTGCGGTGGAATGGAAAGGTGAGACCTGCCTCGCGCAGTCGCGTTCAATGCGCCATACGAGTTGTCGACATTCCAATGGGAAGCTTCATAGAATGCATTCTGCACATTCTCCATAAAATCCAGCATGTCTTCCTCCGCGGTGCATGGTCCTGCGGGAGCACTCGAAAACAGGAAAGCTTCTTGAGGTCAGTTGTTGAGCTTGCCAGCAGTCGCGACCGGCGAAGCTCGAGCCGAGGCCGCCAAGCCCGCCGCTCGCCAAAAATTCCCCGCGACTCTGAACTTTTTCTGATAGATCGCCGTCCGACTCTGCACCCACCAAAGTCGAATTCGACACCACATCGCCAACATGCCCAAGTCGAAGCGCGCCAAGGTCGTACATCTGTCCAAGACGGACAAAAAGGGCAAGGAGCTGTCGCTCAAGCTCTTTGCCAATGTCCAGGAAGCCGCCGACAACTTCCAGCACATCTTCGTCTTCGCCGTGGAGAATATGCGGAATTCGTACCTCAAGGCCGTGCGCGCTGAGTTCTCTGACTGCCGGTACGTTATGCGCTTTATGATGTTTGAGTCTATCTAATCAGCGCACAGGATTTTCTTTGGAAAGACAAAGGTCATGGCCAAAGCCCTGGGCCAGACCCCCGCAGAAGAGCACCTCACCAACCTTTCCGCACTCGCGCCCTACCTCGCCGGCAACGTCGGCCTCTTCTTCACCAGCCGCGACCCGAAAGACATCATCGAGCACTTCGCAGCCTACGCACAAACAGACTTTGCGCGCGCCGGCATCTCCGCTAACCAGACCTTCACAATTCCCGCGGGCGTCGTCTACTCAAGAGGCGGAGAAATTCCGGCCGACGACGACATTGCGCTTCCGCACAGCCAAGAGATAACTATCCGCAAGTGGGGCATGCCTACCAAGCTAGACAAGGGCAAGGTCATGCTGGAGGCGCCGTATACCGTCTGCACGGAGGGACAGGTGCTGAACAGCCATCAGACAGCACTACTGAAGATGTTTGGCGTGGCTATGGCGGAGTTCAAAGTGGAGATGAAGGCGTACTACTCAGCAGCGACTGAGTCCGTTACAGAAGTAGACGCAATGGAAGAGTAGGACTTTCGGAGGCATTCATCTGGGCGTTCTGGCTGGCGTTTGGTGTCAGGTCGGGGAAAAGCTAGGGAGGGACATTCAGTCATGATTGAGCTCAATATACCATTTTCAGGCCTCCACGTTCGCTAGTTCGCCGCAACCCGTATTGTGTCAAGTTCACCCCAGGAGCCCTCGGTGGTCTTTGCAGCAAGGCTTTGCATCGTTATGGGCGATCACGATCTGTTACGGTGGGCTTTGTGGCAAGGCTTGACATCGATAGGGTTTGAACGGTCATGAGACCACGCTGTGGGAGATGTTTAGTGCGGCGAAGATGGAACCTAGGTTTGAGCTGAAGGCATATTATTCTGTAGCGACTAAATCGATCACTGGAATCGATGCTGTAGAAGGGTCCAATATCACGGTCAGAGAGAACAAGCATTCAATGTTCAACCCTCCAAGCATATGCATGCATAGCGCTGGGTGATTTCTAGGACACAACATTTTGTGCTGTGGACCGTTCATCTGGTTTACCTTGACTTAGCCTTGCCATGTACATATGCTTTGCTTTAGGAGTTTACCTTTCCAATCGCCAATGGGTGTTTTGAGTGGCAGAAGGCGACAGATCATTGGTAGAAGCTCAACCATGCTAAACATTTCGCTCTTTTAATGTCCCATCACCTCACAAATGTGGAAACACCTGCGCCCAAATCGGCGTCTCATAAACCCCCCTCGGCACCACCCGAATACTCACAAACGCCTCGACAACCAAGAACGCCCGACTGCCCACAAAGCTCACCCCACACAAAACACACAGCAAGGTAATGACTCCTGTCCCCAACAGCCCCAGCCTTCTCTCATTATAGGCGATCCAAACGCGATCGATCATAGGGAAGAAGAACGCCAGCAGGTGCACAATCAGCCAGAAGGCGGCGCAAAAAGTTATCCATACTGAGCTGAGACGCCACAAGAGTTGCTCGGCGTACGTGGGAAAGAAATAGTGCCATGCAGAGACGTGGATGGCGCCGTAGGCCATCGAGGCACCCCAGAGCGTCATGCCCATGACGAGGGATTGAGTGCGTCGTAGGAGGCCGGCGTTGGGCCAGTTTAGTGGGTGTAGTTGAACGAGTTCGGCTGCGTACGGTACTAGGTACTCTGCGTTTGAGACGGGGTCGAGCATGTCTCTAAGGTCGCCTTCTGGTGTCTGAAATCTGGACCGAATGGCTGGATATATCGGTACAGCTTTGGCAGCCAGTTTTCGCCGCGTGGTGGTAGCATGGTCGTCTGGGAAGCCTAGCTCTCGTTCCTGGTTGTGGTTCGATGTGGGGCCGGGTGGTAGAGGAACGAATTGATCGAATGTTGAGGCTTGTATGATATCGTGCTGTTGATCCCCAGAATTCAATTGTCTGGTCCTGTCAGAAGTCTCCTCATGGCCAGCCAGATATATCATCTGCTTCAACACTGGACGAGGATTGAGAAATTTTCCAAAAATTCCCCGAGGCTTTTCCCCACTGATTCGGCTGGCCGAATACATGTATGCTACCAAAGGCAGCACGCTCTCTGCACGTAGTACCGTTGGAGATGCTACTTGGCGCGGCTTATGCCACCAGATGGCGTACATGAGCAGCGCACACACCACGTGCGCAACAGTATGAACCTCCAAGAGTGAAGACGGGAGGCCGAGACCCTGTCGGCAGATGACCTGGATGATCATCCAGCCCGCTTGGAAACAGACTAGGACTTTTGCCAAAGAATCGGCCTTGTTCTTGTCTTTGATGTCATCTGCGGATATGTCCGGTAGGTGCCCGCAATGTGCAAGTAACGCTACTCCTTTGGCGGTGAGTGTGAGTCGCTTCGCACCGCCGAAGAAGGGCGAGTAAGCTGAATCCATCGAATCAAGATCGATGGCAATGCCACCCATAGTACCGTAGAAACCATGAGAAATTGTCCAATGATGGTTCCGTTTAAGACTTTGGGGTAAAGAGCACTCTCCGATATGTTCCGACTATGGACCATTAGCCAGGTCTACGATAATGATACCAGAACATATAGGAATTGACGCCCACCTGCTCCTTTTGACCCTCAGCCAGCGGCGCTTGGCCAATCGACTGTGCTCGAGATACCTCCTCGCAAAGCTCTTTCGCCGAAGCAAACTGTCGCCACGCTGTGTAGAGTACCAGCTCAGGAGCGAATAGGCCAATGATGCACCATTTTAGTTCCCTTCCTAACGTCTGGAAGTGGCGCTCTCCCTTCGCCGGTACGTTGAGATGAACCGCGCTGTAGACACAGAGTCCCAGAGTCACTAAACAGCTGATGAGCAACGAGATAGTATCGCGTTGATTATCTCCTTGAATAAAGCCGACGGTAGACTCATTCTCTACAGTTCCTACGGCAACGGTAGCGGTAGGGTAGGCGAAGAAGGAATAACCGAGCACGAGTGTATAGATATGCATAGGTGCTCGGATTAGACAGATTTGGATTACACAGTTGTAGCCAGCAAAAGAACCGAACGAGAGAAGATGTGTGGGGTCTCCAAACCTTGCGGCGGCGGCCTGATTTTCACCTGTGAGCGCTGCTACATGATAGGTCAATTTGCTCGAGAAGGATGAAACGGATCCACAGCAACGTGAGACGGTTGGAGTTCGTAATACGAGCTATAGAGCAGACTGCGATAATGCCACCGATAGATCAATACTGTTTCATCTCTGTTTCTGGTCCCCAAAGGCGTGTACTGTTCCTGGAACCACTACATATGTAAGTCAAGAGGGCGAAGAGCATGAGTACGAAACCAAGATAAGAGCGTTGCTCGACCACGTCATCCACGGTGCGAATTGCATCGTGAATGCGGGAGAGTGCGCTGTTCAGAAGAGACAACAGGTGCTGATAACTCCTCAGGCTGAGCTTTACCGACTTCGTGCCCCAGCCGTTAGGCTAGTGTGTGGATATTTGGTTCCTGGGGTCCGTCCATCCCACCTGCCGGCTTTGAACTAGCCGGTTCGGGATTCGGCGCTTAGACCCCTACTTTTTCAACCCACATGCGCACAGTCTTTCACCTTCTAACACTCGATGAGATAGTTGTTGTTTCTAGATCAAGAATCTCAAATTACCTTTTCCACATGGCGGAGGTACGTCTCCGCAGTTCGCCCGCTGTCCAGTCCAACGGTCACACAGTACGTCTTGCAACCAGCTGCATGTGCCATCGTCTTGACGCTTTTAGATCTCACGACAGACGAGAAACACGACCAATGGGAGGAAGATTTCGCTGCTGAAATGGGATGAGATACGTAAGTATCTAAGCTGCTCATTAGTTGCTAAGACTGAACAATTGCCAGCGTCGTGGTACCAGTACGTTCGGGACGCTGGATCTATCGCGACTTATCGTTGACCCAAGCAGAGACAACGATTATATACTATCCGGGTACAGGGCTATATCGAAGTCGGTCCCTGGCTCGATCAGAAGTATCCTGCAAATACACAACGAAACCGGTGCGTGCCTGGTTGATTTTCGAATGCCAAAGACTCTGCTAATACTTGTGAAGTGAACATCCATTCCCACCTTCTCGGCTCCGTTCTGTTTTCAATCTTGCCTTTCATCTTGTACGAAAGTCTCGGATCGAGATACGACACAGCAACCATGTCAGACATCATCGTCTTCGCGACTTTCTTTGTCGGCATCACGATATGCTTTCTACTCTCAGCAACGTGAGATTACCCTTCACATCTTTATTCATGGTGTCCTTGTTCGACCGTCGGGTTTCATATCAATGCTAGGGTGCGAACTACGTCGCGATCGAAGAGCAGGTGTTGATGCCGCCGCTCGATGAGTTAGAAGTTACGAATTAGGCTGCAGCATGCTGACTATACCGGTCTAGGTTTCACATCTTCAACAACCACAGCGAGCGAGTTCACATCCTCGGAAATCAACTCGATTACGTACGTGTGCACCATCTCACCAAGAACAACCTAACGTCATGTATAGCTCGGCATAGTCATACTGATGTGGGGCTCCACCATCCCGTACGTATACTACGGTTTCTACTGCACGCCCTCGCTCCAAAAGACATATTACACTCTAGTGTCGGTCCTTGCCTCACTGTGTACCTACGCTACCCTCCACCCTGCGTTCCGTCGACCAAGATACCGCCCCTACCGTACTCTGATGTACTCCGGACTCGGACTCTCCTTCATCATTCCTATCATTCACGGCATCGTAAAGTTCGGCTGGGAAACTCAGGTTTGGCGCATGAGCCTAGACTGGTTGCTTTTGATGACGACGCTCAATTTAACGGGTGGCGCGCTGTATGCGATGAGGGTATGTGCGGTTTGTCGGAACCAGTGCACAGATTCTAACGATGCGTAGATTCCCGAGAAGTGGTATCCGACACGTTTTGATATATGGGGGTCCAGCCATCAGATCATGCATTGTCTGGTCGTTTGTGCTGGTGTCGCCCATCTGTTTGGGCTATTAAGAGCATTCGATCATGTGCACGGCCAAGCTGACATCTGTGGACGCATATTGTAAAGCGGACTTCGCTTTGACAGTGCCGGCTCAGCTTTGGACCTTGAATGTTGCATGGTGTGGAGAGTCGTCACATTGGCCATGTATCGTCTGGACTAGACAAATATCGGCAGAATCTATTATCGAAGAGAGCTACTTTGAAAGAGAGTCGAGCTGTTCTATCGCTAAAGATGCGTGTCCAGATAGCATGAAATGACGTCGTTACGGCTAGGGTGCTGATGATCTAGAGACTTAGTGCGTCACATAGTGCAGCGCGTCGTGATCTTGCAAGACCATGCTGCTCACCCAACACACGGGGTACGAGCACCCATTAGGATGTACTTTACAACGCTAAAACTTACGGGAGGATGATCTCTAAGAGACAGACTCGTCATCGCATGTATGCAGGATCAGTAACAAACACGAAGCAGCATCATATTGACAACTGATTGGCCCTCCAGGCGTCAAAATCGCAGCTAGACGTCACAATGAACGGCAGACCATGCGACTACGTTCTAGCCTCGATAGTCACTGCAGTAGGCTCAACTCGCTGTGCTACCGCCCATGCCAGACAGCGTTTTGGAGCAAGGTAAGAATGTAGATCGCGGTATGTTGGTGGCAGTGGATACTGTTAGACTATGCGCTGCAGCGGCTAGGTTTATATATGAGGTAGGTGGATTACGGTTGAAATCACAATCTGGCCAATAAAAAGCACATACCAACTGAGACACAGTTCGAGGATCACAACACAGTAGTAGCGGAGCGGTGTATGCAAGACGAGGGCAAATCTCAGGGTTCATGGATGGCGATTCTCGCTCATGCACTCAAAGTGCGAGTGCGAGTGCGACTAGGCCCCTTCGAGACCACCACCTGCGCCCACCTTGATAATCTCTTGCTAATCCCTTGGTAATCTCCAGCTACAGGAGCCGCAGAATCCTACACGTGACACCACCAAGCGCCCAAGAGCGGGACCAGCGCAACCCTACGTCAGAAAAAGGTGACGAGCCGGCCTAGTCTGCAGACACGCTCCAATCCATAGGCCAGGGAGCCGCCATGATTATCAGGGTGCGAGGACGCAAACTCCGTTACCACCGCAGCACCCAGGAACCAATCTACACCAAACGCTCTACCGAACATCAACATCCGCACCTTCTTCCTCACCCCCATAGTCAGCGCCATCGCCCACCAACCAATATATCCCTTGGACCCCTCCAACCCCATGCGGAAGGTCACCAATCCCAAACCAGGCCCATAGCCACAAAGCCATATAATTCGGCACGCTAGGACGCTGACGTTGCTCCCCGTGCTGATTCCCGGGGCTGTCGTTATGCGGGGAACGTCGAAGTTGCAGGCGGGACAGACCGCCCCAAATAAGGGTCTTACTACACTTTCCGTGCATGCTGCAGGCTGGTTAATTTAATTGCGGGTGGTTGAAAATGGCAGTGTACATGTCCGTCCCTTGCTTAGTCGCGATAATAGCCTTCGGGAAGTGGCGGAGCGTTGGTGCGACCGAGTGGGGAGTTGGGGAGTTGGGGGGACCATCCGAAACTTGCGCTGGGGAGACGCACTGACTTTGACGTACCAGCGAGATGGACACTGGTGTATGCGAGGGTAGAGAAAGAGTAAGTTAGCTTGGAACAATGAACACAATTCCACACCATAAAGTCTCATCAGAAAGTATTTCTCTTGTAGCAACCGCACGCCACTCACCTGCCACGTCACGGAACCTGCCGTGCAACATTCAACGTCCAATCCAAACGCCACTAGACCAGGGAACACATCTCAGCCGCACACACTACCTCAGTAGTTATGTTGAAAGAAATGGTGTATCCGCGCCAGGCCGAGGCCCAGCGAAAGACACCTCGAGGAAATGCGACACAAGCCAATTGGCCGTGCTAACAACAAGTACTCACTGTCCCAACTTCTCAATCCAAAACATCACTATAAAGATATGATAGAATAGGATTCAAAAACTGTCAGAAGACGCTATGATAATAGCCTTGCGCCCCTCCCCCGCTTCCTCGCATAATACAATATGGAAAGGGAGCTCCTTACTACGGGGAAAATTTGTTGTGTGAGAAAAGCCCCGGCCCACGCAGGGTATCAAATAGAAAAAAAATCGGGATGGAGGGGCAAGCCACTCACAAACCAAATAACGTTGGTTTGGAATGGATTATAGGTCGGTAGTGCGGACATAAAGGGAAGAAAGCATTTTCACAACGCCGTGACAGTCGTCGACATAGACATGGACCCTGGTGACTCAACTCCTAGCTGATGGATCTTTTGTCTCGTCCAAAGCTACCCTACCACTTCGACCTATATCAGACCGCACAACCGGAGGTTTTCTTGGATGATGATGTCTGCCGCTTGTTAGCCACAACTCAAAACATGGTGACCTCGTACTGAAGCTTACCGTTTACTGCAGCCATGACGAATCGGATCTGCATGGTGTCTGTGGCGCAAGTGAAATGGGTGTAGATTTGCTTGGTCTCGTGCTGGTTGAGCGAGACGAATCGGTTCAGGATGTAGTCGCACGCCGCGGCGTAGTCTGGGCCACCTGTTCATATGTTAGCCGCTGCCAATAGAAGCCGCGTTGCGAGCAACCTACCCTCGTAGTCGGGGAAGTAGTTCTTCATGGGGCTGACGGGAAGCTTCTCCTTGAACCTATCGATCTTGTTCAAGAAGAGAATTATGGACGTCTTGACAAACCATCGCGAATTGCAGATGGAGTCGAAAAGCGTAAGGGCTTCTTGCATACGGTTGACCGTCTCGTCCTCGAAGAGCAGTTGGTCGTACTCTGAGATAGCGACCAAGAAGAGGATTGTCGTGACGTTCTCGAAGCAATGTATCCACTTCTTCCTTTCCGATCGCTGGCCACCGACATCGAACATGCGGTAGGTGAGGTCGCCGATGATGAAGGTGGTCTCGGTGATACCCGTTGTCTTGACACGCGAGCGGAGGACATCCTGATCGTTGGGGATATAGTCTGGTGCCGCGATGCGGTCAATGGAATCGAAGTAGCTGGTACGATTAGCCTCGGATGCGACGGCGGATGTTCGCTGAACTCACTATTTGGCGGAGTCGTTGAGCTGGTACTCGCGCGACCGCTGGAAGCACTGCTGCACACCAGCGTCTTTCCAGAGCACTGAAATGGCGTTGCCGACCTCTGGGGGCAGGCTGTCGCCTTCGATCTGGGCAGGCTGCATGAAGATGGTCTGGACGTGGTACTCGGCGCGCTGATCGTCGAGCGGCAGCTCGAGCGATTCCATGGCCTCTAGAATGACGCGCATCGACTGCACGGTGTTGCTGAAAATGATTTCCTTGAAGGATTCCCGCTCGTCGCGCGAGTAGCCGCCCTCGTGGATGAGCTTCATCTGCTTGAGGATGGTCGACTTGCCAGATTCACCGGCTCCTGCTGCACGTTAGATGCGTCGAGCGACCGGGCGCAAGGTACTAACCGAGGAGCAGCATCTTGATCTCGTTGCGCTGCAGCATCTTGTCGCGCTTGAGCTGGTTCTCAATCTCCTCATTCCGCTGCTTCCCCTCCTTCTCTTCTGTGCTCATTCCGCAACCCATGGCGGCGTTCTGGTGTGGTGTGTTGGTGGAAGATTAGGTACAAGGTTTGTAGAAGATCCGTTCGGAGAGGCCGGCCGACACGGAGGGTCTGCGTGGAGGAATCAGTACGGATGCAGCGGGAGAAGCGTGCGTCGCGGTGAAGCGGCAGGTGAAGGCGACTGCGCACGGGGCGGGCCGCTGGGTGAAATGCGTTTGTGAAGAGAGAGGCAGGTGTTTGCTTGCTCAGGAGGGGGGTGGCGGCGCACGGGAGGAGCAAGAGGCGGCGCGACGGCGGGTGCAGAGGGTACTCACTTATTATTACAAGGACGTAGAGGACGTGAGGGTAATTGCTGGCGGCGGACGCAGAGGCGAGATGGGGGGCGCGGTGGATGGCCGGGTGCGGTGATGGTGATGGAGAGGGTGCGAGGGCTGGGACGGCTCCGGCTGGATGTGGTGTGCTGCAAGGTCGGGGAGAGGCTGGCTCGGGCTGTCAGAGGCGTGGGTGGAAGGCCCGTCAGGTGTCGCGGCGAGAGACAGACGCGGTGGAGATTCAGAGTCGCACGACAGCAGCTTGACGAGATGTCGGCAACGCAGCAAGAGTGCGGATGGAGACAAGAGGTTCGGGAGTCTGGCAGCAAAGGAGGCTTTTCCCAGCGAAACCAGCGAAAGGAGACGCTTGACCTGCCCTGGATGCTCGCTAATTGAACCCGCGGGACGCAGGCAAGCGAGACCCTAAGCGGCGCTAGCCCCGATCCACCGCCGGACTGAGGGTGACGATTCAAGAGCTCTAATTTCTATTGTAGTTGTGCGCTGCTGCTACGACTATTGTACTGACCAGCGGTTGCTACCGACGTTTTCTGCATGCTGGTCGGCGGACCGAGGCCGGGCACTGGTCTCCGCACGCTCGGCGGCGCGATGGCACCTCGCGAGCTGGCCGGCCCACGGGAGGAGGGACATCGTGGCCGCCTCGTCCGACGTGCTGCTCCCACCCTTCGACACGCCCGCGTCGCCCTGGCCGGCCACGCCCGCAAGAGATGCTCTGCAACGCCGCATTGCACCTGGTGCACCTGGGTCCGCGTCGTCTGACTAGCGACCGCCTGGCTAGCACTTCTTCTAGAAGCCTTGTCGAAAAAATAGGGGGCGCTGCCTCAACGCCGGGGGTCGGGGCCAGAAGGCGGTGGGAGGGATCCCCAGCCCAGAAATGAAACGTCTCCACGTCCTGCACGGGTCGTTCGTCCTCAACGCCCGCAGCTTGGGCATGCTCACGACTGCGCAGCATGGTTGACGGCCGCCTCCATCCTCACTGTACGCTGCCCACTGGCATCTTCCGTCTCACGGCGCATCCCAGCTCCGTCGTCGAGCCATCCGACCCGTCTTCCAACCCGTACTGCGTTCGCTGCTCTTGGCGCGCACCCTGGCGCTAGCCCCAATCGACACTAGCGCATCGACTGGTCTCGTGTAGCACAAACCTTCCTCGACTTCCACCGCTCAAATACCATCGCGTCCTCATCTCCGTGATTCATGAATCGAGCTTTGGCCAGCCGGCTCCTGAGAGAGTTCACGTCTCCTTTAACGATCGCCATCTCTCCCGTCGGCCTCGTCTCACCACGACTCGCGGCCACGCTTCCAGCTCTCCGCGACCGTGAAGACACCATCTCATTGTCGATCTCCCTTGCTGCGCCGCCTCGGAAAGGATGTGCCCCAGAGGCCATGCGCATCATCCCTAGCGTACTACCAGCAACAACCTTCTCCAGACTCGCAACACGCTTTTGCTGTGCCAACACCTTTCGGGTTGGTCGAGTTCTTTGAAATGACCGCGTCTAAGACCAAATCTCATCCCTTTTGACAGAACATCAGAAACACCGCCGACATCACGACGAACTCGCCCAAGTGTCAGAGATCTCTCAAACACGCTGGTGCAACGTGCTATTACCGCATATCCGTGTACTTAGTTAAAGAAGTGGGTGGGAGATCGGCTCGTCTCAAGCTGTTGGGCAAGAGACCGAGCTATTCAACCCAGCGAGCACAGAACTTTCTCCGCTCCTGGCTTTAGGCCAACTGTAGAGAGTCAAGGACTGGATCTTGTCATGTTTTCATATATACATGAGTTTCTCAACTTACCCACGACCTCATCCGACCCTGTTCTGCAGCTCATCCTGTCGTACGGAGAATTTCTCTCTGATATTTGGAGCATGACCTTTGCTCAGGTTGGTCTTGCATCGCCTGCTTGATCTGTCTGCAGCCTCTTGCATCAAGAAATAAGGCAGCTTTGGAGTTGTGCGTTTCTAGTAGGCCGTTGGCTTCCACTGCGTGTTTCCCGCTTAATGCACGTACGGAATTGGGGCCGGTTGAGAGCTTTTGACTCGATAGCATAGGCAACAGACTGCGCTGGGGCGGTTTGATAGTGCTACCAAAGCTTTCACTGTACTTCGCCGCAAATCCATTCGTCGCGCGCTCTCTTGTCTAACTCTGCGACAGTATGACTGCGTGAGGTCTGGAAGGTGGTGACTACATTTACCCTCGAAGTCCGAAGCAACTCAGGTTTCCTTCCCTCAGCACAAGACACAGCCCCGCGTTCTCGGAAGCTTATCCAGATCAATCGCCATCGATGGCCCCAGATCACTTGAACTCGTATCTTATCGGGGTCGATGCGGCGTAGACGCGTGCTTGACGGGCGGAAATAGTCACGGCTTACGCTGCACGAGAGCTATGGGCACAAAGTCGAAGTAAATAGGCAAAGGCAAGCCAGCTTACTACGCATTCCGGGGTGGAAAAAGCCCCAACTGCACGAAAGAGATCAGAACAGGTATTTGGGTTGTTGTTTCTAAACTCGGACTCGGTACCTCGATTTCCAGTGAGATCCAGGGCTGAGCAGGTGTTCCGTTGCATCGGTACCTATTGGACCTGCAGCCTCGCTCAAGCCCAGAGGTCAGCTTCTTCACCATTGCGCGCCACGGATCGTGCCGTCGCGCTGCGGCGATGCCAGACTGTGGAGTCGTCGTCGTGGTGCGCGGAAGAGGCACGGTCGCGACATTGTCTCTGGTGACAGTGCCGTGACGCAGGTCTCTGTACACGCTTCTCCTCCACAGCCGAGCTGAAAATCGAGTGGACACCGGCAGCTTGGGAGCATGTACAGATGCGGCGACGTACGCCAAGGTCTATTTTCATTGCTCTGGCTGCGTTTTAGCCAGACGTCGTGCAGCTGCACCGTCGAATTAGGCGCTTGGGTTCCCGATTCGGCAAGCGCCATAGGGCGGGCGCCTAGCTTAGCACTCGGGCCCATGCTTGCATCACGACACCACGCTCTTCACAAATCTCTGGTGGAGCGTTTAGCAACTTACTCCGAGCGCCTATCATGTCTGAGCCAATCCTTTCGAGAAGTTCTGCGAGGCGGCGCCTCAGCGCCTGCCCATGCATACCTCTGACGAAAGCGCCAGCGCCAGAAGGACGATGATACATTATCGGCCTACCCGCCGAAAACTCTGGACTGCACCATACGCATCCCCATGAGACGAGACGGACCTGACGAATTCCCTTGAATCCTCTCCTTGAATCTCCTTACCCTGACGCTGCTGGCTCGGCGTGGTTTCTTTGCTGTCGTCCAAATGTTACTCACTTAGATCTTTTCAGGTCAGTTCCCCGTTCAATTCGACCCCACAGCATGTTGATCAACTCGGCGTAGCTTTTGTACCACTATGCTCCTAAGCCACTTCGAATGGCTATGCATCATATTGCCTACCTTAATCGCAGCCACGCCGCAGACCACAACCCCGCTGCCCGAGAAGCTTCAACGGGCCGTGCCTGCATGTGCTCAGCCATGTTTACGTCGCTCGCTCAGCGAACAATTCCCTCTGGCATGCACCGGTCCAGCCGGCCTCGCTTGTCTCTGCTCCCGTTATAGCTTCAGCGGGGTATCCTTGGGAGAGGTTGCCCTCGGATGCATATATACATCTTGCCCTTCGGATAGTACAACCTCCGACGCATACAACGTCTGTCTGGGGCAGATCAACGCAGTATCGCCGACCTTGACTGTTGTCACTGTCCTACCGCCAACCTCGACCAGCTCGACGACTATGCTATCATCTCGTCCGGCTGCCACTACAACATCAAGGTCAACAATTACTTCTAATACCCCTTCGCCTCGCCCTTCTACTGCCGACACCGTCGTCGCCGATTCGGTATCTCCTACCCTTTCACCTACTTCCTCTACCTCTACATCTACTGGCACGCAGCCTACGGTACAGCCTGCTGCAGCTGCAGACTCTCCGAGAACGATGAAGCCTGCCCAGATTGCTGGACTTTCGGTGGCAGCGGCAGCAACATTCATCATCGCCATTGGCCTCATGGCTCTTAGTGTCTTTCTTAGGCGACGAAGAGAAAGAAAAATGGCGGGAGTCAACGAGAAACGGGGACTGGTATGTACTCCTATGATACGCATTGCACAACGAGCTGCATTAGCGGAATACCTGCTTGGCACAATACATCTTTTCACACTGCGATCGAACTTTGCTGATTTTGCGTCCACATTCAGACTCCTTCACCGAGAAACTATTCAGCACGCTTCTCGCAATACTTTCCTATAGACTCTCCGACATCAGAGCCACCAAAGCGGTTTCCAAAGCCACCCGCCCCAGCACTGCGGAGACCTGGCGACAGGCTTGAGGTGCCTCCAATCAAAGGTGGTAGAGCAATCTCACCATTCGGTACGGCGAGCTCCCAACAAGATCAATCAATGCTCCTCAACTCGGTTCATCCGCTTTTCCGGCCGGGAGCTGGCGTAAGAAACGACTCATCCAAAGCTTCTCTCCCTCTTTCGCAAATTGGTCTCGCAATCAGTGCAGAACTACCTGGAGACTCGTCTTACTCGAAAGCGCCCACTCCGCCGTCCCCCAAAATCAGCACGACGCAGCAGAGGCGCAAGAGTGTCCAGTCAAATTCTGAATCTGTACATCGTCCAGATACTGTCTGCACTCAAGATACCGTCTTTGAAGAGGATGAATTCCGACACCATCGAAGGGAATCAAAACTGCTTCCGATGCCTCCCGTGCCCATACCACCGATACGGAGCTTTCAACCGTCAAGGAAGCCTTCAATTGCCAAGCCGGGTAGACCAGTACAATCTCGCCAGCTCCCGCAGCAGCCAGAACTGTTCTTAGATATACCAGCTCGACATTCAAGGTCTCAGCCCATCAGGATCTTGCCCACAGAAAATCCACCCAAGAACGCGCCGGCGCAGTCATCACAAGTCCCACCAAAACTCCAACTAGTTCCTGCAATTCAACTTTCTCCGACAAGACCGAAGACCAACACCACAAGCGCTTCAGAGCTCAGCGGTGAGGTAGACATCCCAGACTACTACTTCACTGCCTGGCAAGATTCGAAACCGAAGGGTTTGGCCCTATCAATCAGCCCAAGCTATCGACAGCGTCCGCAAGAGTCGCCAAAGATGACCAAGGTCAAGCCCAAGCTATCCTCCAGCACCGTCTCGCGAGCGGATTCGACAACTTCGACAAACAAACGATATTCCACGTCGTCTCAGACATCGTTCGAGACGGTGGATCCCAATGACCCCACGCCTGACGACGACGACGACGACAAGCAGCTCGACGGTAGCAAGCTCTCACCAGTTGCAGAGTCGCCCATTTCCAACCTTCGCTATCCCAAAGTCCCACGGGCATCCAACATCTATGTTCCGCGGAGCCCTAGGAGTACTATGAGTTTGAACAGCCAAGACAGTCCCCGAGGGACTCCGTCGCCATCGTCGTTGTTCATGAAGCGACGAGGTGAGCAAGGGGGCTTGCGACTGGGTAGCCCGGGGCACACAGGCAGTCCCATGAGTCCCGAAGGCAGACTGCAAACGCGAAGATACAGACAGCATCTGCGCACCACTAGCGACGAAACATGGAGTACGCTCCGAGCCAGCGAGCGCTCTACCCGTACACAGAGCGGTCTATGGCCCAAAAGCCCAGCCATGTACGAGCCTGATGTCGTCCGACCGTTGACGATCCGCCCCAAGACTCAGCAACTCGCCCCACCGGTCGAGGAGATGCAAGCACTGAAGAGCCCGGCGTGGGTGCCGCGCTTGACGCCGACAAGGCACGGCGAAGACCTGTTAATATCTGTCACTTATTCCAAACCCGGCCATTGACGGCCTAGCATTTCTCTCCTTTGTACGATTTAGTAATCTTGGCACAGCATAGACGCCGTAGCAGTCGGCTCCGATCACATTTTCCCAGGACACTGTATTTTTAAGATACCCCCCAGCACTCGTTTGTCCGATTTGAATATTAGCAAGGCGTTGGTATTCGGGAGGTTGACTGTACTGTACTATACTATGGGAGAAACATACGAGAGCTGGGTATCTCCGAGCCATAATACTATCTGAGATAACGTCTGTCAATGGACCTAGCCCACTATTCTTTCTGGTTGCAAAAGTGGATTCTCCGGCTAGCGCTTGCGTCGACGGAAGATATGCAGGGTAAATATAGGAAATTTTGAGGCTGGGCGCGCATGGCCACGCCTCGCTGCCGGTGCTTCAATTGGACATGTGCTGCGATGGCGGTGCACAGCCGACCGGCTGTAGATGGACCGCAGTCTCGTCGGGTCGGCTTTTGAGCGAGCGCGGCGAAGGTGCGAGACTCGACGGGGGGATGCGGCCACGAGAAAGGAAAGAAGCAGCCGTGGCCGGCAGGCGGCGCGTCTTGGTAAGAGACAGTCAGTTTGCAGTGTCAGCAGCATGGAGCTTATTGATGGGACGGAGAAGCGCTGGCCGAAGTCGAGACGAGGGGCGTGTGGGCGTGTGGGCGTGTGGGCTGCAAGGAGCTGCGCGGCCGAATCCCCCCCCCCCACCAAGCCAGTCCTCATAGTGACAACTGATTAATCGGCCACTAAAGCTAAAGCCCTCCACCCCGTCGTCACAGGCTACAAAACCTTTCGACCCGCCCAACAGCCCCTCTTCCATCTCCTCTTCCTCCCCTAAATCTCGCCCATCATGCCTTACGAAAAGGTCGACACGCTCGCCATCAACACGATCCGCACGCTCGCGGTATGTTTTGTTCTTCCCCCCCCCCCCCCCCCCCCCCCCCCCCCCCCCCCACCCACACCCCCCCCC
>Ga0247733_1000305_pt1 | contig 31181 bp, 17 predicted proteins | sample UWRJL043104R2_FD_180932 | JGI IMG/M metagenome (GOLD analysis project Ga0247733, IMG submission 180932) | Plant litter microbial communities from Arlington Agricultural Research Station in Wisconsin, United States - UWRJ-L043-104R-2 | ecosystem: Environmental > Terrestrial > Plant litter >...
AAATAGGTTAGTTTTCACACAAAAGAGCTTATTTATGTTTTTTTTATCTATTTTTAGTCCGCTTATCACCTATTTATTTTCCTATGCGATAATATATAACTATATAACAGTTTAGACAAACTAAGCTATTTTAATAAAAAGTTAACTAACTTAGTTAACTTTTTATAGTAATGTGATATTACTATAATAATTAATCATATCACATTTAAAGTAATATTTTATTATACCGTTTTCATATAACCTAAATATATAGTTAGATTTAACTACTAAAAAAATACATATAATATACGAATATTAGCGTTTTTCCTTTTTAACTATTAGAAATAAAAAAAAAATTAATAAAAAATTTAAATGAGAATTTTGAAGAGTCATCCTTTATTAAAGTTAGTTAATTCTTACTTAATCGATTCACCCGAGCCATCTAACATAAGCTATTTATGAAATTTTGGTTCATTATTAGGTTTTTGTTTAGTTATACAAATAATTACAGGTGTAACTTTAGCAATGCATTATAATCCTAGCGTACTAGAAGCTTTTAATTCAGTAGAACACATTATGCGTGACGTAAACAATGGGTGATTAATACGTTACTTACATAGTAATACAGCTTCTGCTTTCTTTTTCATAGTATATTTACACATAGGTAGAGGTTTATACTACGGGTCTTACAGAGCCCCTAGAACATTAGTATGAACTATAGGTACAATTATATTTATATTAATGATAGTTACGGCTTTCTTGGGTTACGTATTACCTTACGGTCAAATGTCTTTATGAGGTGCTACAGTTATAACTAATCTTATGAGTGCTATACCTTGAGTTGGACAAGATATTGTTGAATTTATTTGAGGAGGGTTTTCTGTTAACAATGCTACTTTAAATAGATTTTTCGCTTTACATTTTGTTTTACCATTCGTATTAGCTGCATTAGTATTAATGCACTTAATTGCACTTCATGATAGCGCCGGGTCAAATAATCCTTTAGGTGTTTCTGGTAACTATGATAGAATACCTTTTGCCCCTTATTTCTTATTTAAAGATTTAGTAACTATATTTTTATTTATAATAATCTTGAGTGTATTCGTATTCTTTATGCCTAATGTATTAGGAGATAGTGATAACTATGTTATGGCTAATCCAATGCAAACACCTCCTTCTATAGTACCGGAATGATATTTATTACCTTTCTATGCTATATTAAGATCTATACCTAATAAATTATTGGGTGTTATTGCCATGTTAGGTGCAATATTAATGTTATTGACATTACCTTTTACAGATTTAAGTAGATCTAGAGGTATACAATTCAGACCTTTAAGTAAAATAGCCTTTTATGTTTTTGTGGGTAACTTCTTAATATTAATGCAATTAGGTGCTAAACATGTTGAGTCACCTTTTATCGAATTTGGACAAATAAGTACTGTTATATATTTTGCTCATTTTTTAATTATAATACCTTTTGTAAGTTTATTAGAAAACAGCTTAATAGAGTTATCAAACAATAAAAATGCTTAATTAACAACAAAAATCAATAGAATGAATAGATTTATAAAGAATAGTTTTGCGTAATAATATAACTATAAAAACTTTTTAATAACTTTCACATATGTAATATTATAGTTTAACCAACTATAATACTTACCTAATTTGGATATATATTTAAATAATACCTACCTATGCTCACAATATACTATATTGCATAAAGCATAGCGTGATAAGGATCGTATTTGTCTGCTTCTCAATCCAGACCTTATCCTATTTCTTACAATACAAATTCAATAAATAAAAATGAAAGTGTAGAAACTCATAAGCCTAACTTATCTGTTTTAAATTCAAATGTATCATTATGAACAGAAAGATGATTTTTATCATCGAATGCTAAAGATATAGGTACATTATATTTAATATTTGCTTTATTTTCTGGATTACTAGGTACAGCTTTCTCTGTCTTAATAAGATTAGAGTTGAGCGGACCTGGTGTTCAATATATTGCAGATAATCAATTGTATAATAGTATTATTACAGCTCATGCTATTCTAATGATATTCTTTATGGTTATGCCTGCTTTAATAGGAGGTTTTGGTAATTTCTTATTACCATTACTAGTAGGGGGTCCAGATATGGCATTCCCTAGACTTAATAATATCAGTTTCTGATTATTACCACCTAGCTTACTATTATTCTTATTTGCTAGTGGTATAGAAAACGGGGCAGGTACAGGATGAACTTTATACCCTCCATTAAGTGGAGTACAAAGTCATAGCGGACCTAGTGTAGATTTAGCTATATTTGCTTTACATTTATCTGGTATAAGCAGTTTATTAGGTGCTGTTAATTTTATAACTACAATATTAAATATGAGAAGTCCAGGTATAAGATTACACAAATTAGCCTTATTTGGATGAGCCGTAGTTGTTACAGCTGTATTATTATTATTATCATTACCTGTTTTAGCTGGTGCAATAACAATGGTATTGACAGATAGAAATTTCAATACATCATTCTTTGAAGCTGCAGGTGGTGGTGATCCTATTTTATACCAACATCTTTTCTGATTCTTCGGACATCCAGAAGTTTATATATTAATTATACCAGGATTTGGTATAATAAGTACAGTAGTATCAGCAAGCTCTAACAAGAGCGTGTTCGGGTACTTAGGTATGGTATATGCTATGATGTCTATAGGTGTATTAGGTTTTGTTGTGTGAAGCCATCATATGTATACAGTTGGTTTAGACGTGGATACAAGAGCTTATTTCACAGCTGCAACATTAATTATTGCCGTTCCAACAGGGATTAAAATTTTCTCTTGATTAGCAACATGTTATGGTGGATCTATACATTTAACACCTTCAATGTTATTTGCTTTAGGATTTATATTCATGTTCACAATTGGGGGATTAAGTGGAGTAGTTTTAGCTAACGCTTCACTTGATATTGCATTCCATGATACTTATTATGTAGTAGCTCATTTCCACTATGTATTAAGTATGGGTGCAGTATTTGCATTATTTAGTGCATGATACTTCTGAATACCTAAAATATTAGGTTTAGACTACAATAGAATGTTAGGTAAAGTACATTTCTGAATCTTCTTTATAGGAGTTAATGTTACATTCTTCCCTCAACATTTTTTAGGTCTACAAGGAATGCCTAGAAGAATTAGTGACTATCCAGACGCATTTGCAGGATGAAATCTTATAAGTAGTTTTGGAAGTATAATAAGTGTAATTGCTACATGATTATTTTTATATATAGTATATGTACAATTAGTCGAAGGTAAAGCTACAAGTAGATACCCTTGATTAACACCACAATTCTATAGTGACAGTTTACAAGTACTATTAAATAGAAGTTATAATAGTTTAGAATGAGCATTAAACAGCCCACCTAAACCTCACGCATTTGTAAGTTTACCTTTACAAAGTCGTACAATTTAAAAGCTTTTGGACTTGAAGTACATTATTTCCATATATATATAATATACGGTAAATAATAGTTTTCACACCTGAAAACTAAGCTAAATTTTTACTAAATATTTGTAATGATAAAAATACCATTAGTTATTAGGTTTTTCAATTCGTATACTATAAATTAGTTTATATGTTGAGGGTGGTAGGAGGCAATATATGTATAAAGGAGGGCATATTGGGTGTATATTTTATATGTTAAAGTAAATACATATAGTATTGCACTGGAGTTATATTAAAAACCACACAGTTTAAGTAAACACTATACTAAATATTTAAGCTACTGGTTCATATATTTGCTGGTTGAAGGTATCGGACGTTCAAGGCAAAGGTTGCTTTTTTTATTAATAGGATGAGAAAACGGGGGTAACGGCTCACCGATCCCTGTTTTGTATTAAAAGTAGGCTCTTGTACAGGCAGAAGAGATAATATATACTAGAGAATATCTGTTTATTTAAACCCTTATATGAATAAACAGGAATAAATACTTTTAGTAAAATTGCTGTTTACTAAAAGGTTAGTATAATCAAGTAAAATACTAACTGGTGACAAGAAGACGCACTACTCTTCTTGTTCATGACTTAAAATTTGTATATATATATGTAATGATGTATCTGTGCCGTGTAGCCTACGTTAGTGAGCATTTTTAATGATAACAAAACATGAACAACTTTATAAAAACAATTAATTACATTTTTAAACATTTTACTTTGGCTAAATTCATAGGAGCTTTTTTTACTATTTTATTTGTAGCATCATTAAAATATTTTATATCAGGTAATTTCCATATAGAGTATTGTGATTTTTTTAATAACGTGGGTGTAGCCCTTTTAGGTTGAACCATAAATACCGTTTTTATAGGTTGGTTAACAGAGTACTTGAGCCTAAAAGATATGAATTTTAATTTGTACCAGTTAGCCTATGGTTTCGAGACTATTAAGGGTTCTCCTATACCTTCAGATGGTAATTTTAAACCTAAATTATATAATGGTATGGATATAGACTCAGATGGGGAGTCTAACTCTAGAGGGTTAGATAAAGGTAAAGGTATAGATAAAGAAGTACACCCTAATTATGGTATAAGTTCAGGTACCAGACCAGACGATAATTTAGGGGATAATAAACCTTTAGATAAAGGTAAGAATAAAATAATATTAGATACTCCAGTATCTGCGGAGCCTCCTATGGCTACGTGAAACAGATTATTTCCTGGTGTCGATCCTGCGTCTCCAATACCTAAAAGAACGAATCCTGGTCCAGGGTTCAATGTGCCTGGAGGTGAGGTACCTATACGAGACGAGATTTGTCAACATATTGATTATAATACACATTTTTTAAGCCAATTTAAAAAAATGGACTTGGAAACTGCTATAGAACAAAGGAATAATAATATATTAATGATCAGAGTTATAGAGACTAAGATTAATTACGCTAATAATACAATGTCTAGAATACCTACGATACCTACAACTGAGTACGAGTTCAGGTTGAAAAATCAGATATTAAGAGATTTAGACAGTTTAAATAGAGATAAAATAAGGGCAGAAGCTAGAACAACTCTTCTTACTTCCAGAATACAGTTTATAGAAAATGAATTAAATAAAAAATAATTTAGCTTACTTTTTTTTTAGTTATAACTAATTTAATCAGACTGAATTATTAGTTAGTAATACTGTTAATACATATAAAATATGTATTAGGGATATGATGTAAACGGTTATACATTTTGATTGCAGATCTTAAATTTGGGGTTCGACTCCTCCATATCCCTTGATTATTTATAAAATAATTAACAATAAGTGCTTAATTATAATAGACAATATTGCTTACTATAATTAATAGCAACTTAAAATTATAGGGGTTCCCTCTATAACATTAACTAAAGAAAAAAAAATGATACAAGCAGCTAAAATTATTGGAACAGGTCTAGCAACTACAGGTTTAATAGGAGCGGGTGTGGGTATAGGTGTTGTTTTCGGAGCGCTAATACTAGGAGTAGCGAGAAACCCTTCTTTAAGAGGTCAATTATTCTCATACGCTATTTTAGGTTTCGCTTTTGCAGAAGCCACAGGTTTATTTGCTCTTATGATGGCATTCTTATTATTATACGTTGCATAGTTATAATATGTAAATAAAAACGATATAAATTGTTTTACGAAAAAAATATTTTTAATATTAAGGTATTATATATTTTTTTCATTTAATATATATATATCTTTCTTATTAGCTCAATGGTAGAGCAGGATACTTCTAATATCTAGATCCAAGTTCGAATCTTGGATAAGAGTTCGTTATATTTGCATTTTTAAGGTAACTAGTAAAATAAATAAACTTTAAAAGATTATCGTTTTTACTTTAATAAATAATAATAAATAACTTTATATTTAAAGTTATTTTTAACCTAATATTATCATAAGAAATAAAATATATTTATATATTTAAGTGTAATTTTTGTTCTTATATTAGATTATGTAGTAAAAATAATGTTATATATACCTACCTTGATTTCTATAATAGAAGTTCTATTGGTAACTGTTCCCGTATTATTAGTTGTAGCTTATGTAACGGTAGCTGAAAGAAAGACAATGGCCAGTATGCAAAGAAGATTGGGACCTAATATTGTAGGATATTATGGTCTTCTACAAGCATTTGCTGATGCTTTAAAACTGCTATTAAAAGAATATGTATCACCAACTCAAGCCAACTTAGGTTTATTCTTCCTAGGTCCTATTATTACTTTAATATTTTCATTGTTAGGATACCTTGTTATTCCTTACGGTCCTGGTTTAGCTCTAAGCGATTTAAATTTAGGTATATTATATATGTTAGCGGTTTCCTCTTTAGCTACGTATGGTATATTGTTAGCAGGTTGAAGTGCTAATAGTAAATATGCTTTTTTAGGTTCACTTAGAAGTACAGCACAATTAATAAGCTATGAATTAATCTTGAGTTCTGCTATACTACTTGTTATAATGCTAACTGGTAGTTTAAATCTTACTGTTAACATAGAATCTCAAAGAGCTGTTTGGTTTATAATACCATTGTTTCCCATCTTTATAATTTTCTTTATAGGATCTGTAGCGGAAACTAATAGAGCTCCATTTGATTTAGCTGAAGCTGAGTCTGAACTTGTAAGTGGTTTCATGACAGAACATGCTGCTGTTATTTTTGTCTTCTTCTTTTTGGCTGAATACGCTAGTATTGTTTTGATATGTATATTAACTAGTATTTTATTTTTAGGTGGTTATTTGTATGATTACTTACCTTTATTTAGTTTAATGCAATACATTAATTTTGAATACTATATAAATAACTTACATAATGAAAGCTTATTCTCAGATCCTTTACTGGAAGGGTTATTATATGGTCTAACTTTAGGTATTAAATCTTGTATTATGATATTTGTATTTATATGAACGAGAGCCTCGTTCCCTAGAATTCGTTTTGATCAATTAATGTCCTTTTGTTGAACTGTTTTGTTACCGATAGTTATCGCTTTTGTTGTTTTAGTTCCTTGTATACTATACAGCTTCGAAATAATACCTACTAATATACCTTTACTTTAATATAGCGAATATTAAAAAAAACAGGTTAAAAAGCCTAAATAAAAAATACTTACGTATTTTTTATTATCTATATTATTTTATACTCTTTATTATATTATCTACTTAAAACATAAAAGTAGCTTAAATATAATTTAGAGGCAGCGGTATATCTTATATACACGTTAGACTCATATTATTATATTTTAAGCCTGTGTCTTACCGTACAGTTCTGTACGGTGTTAATAAAGATATATAACGTATCCTTAGGTAAATCAGTTTTACTTTTAAATTAAATTTATGTTACTTCTCGTTTTATTACTAATACCATTGTTAGGTATATTTATTATATATACTGGTATGACTTATGAGTTATCTACTCTAGAAATTAAACGAATAAAAACAATAGCCTTGACTACTTCTATTGTTAATCTTTTTGTGTCCTTAATAGTTTTTATACTTTTCGATTTCAGTAGTAATCAATTTCAATTTGTTCAAGAATACCATCAAATAAGTTCTTTTGATTTCTACTTAGGTTTAGATGGATTATCAATATATTTTGTACTATTAACAACTATAATAACCCCTATTGCTTTATTAAGTAATTGAAACTCAATACATGATAATGTAAGATCATATGTAATAATTATTTTGTTATTAGAAACATTATTATTGGCAGTTTTTTTAGTATTAGATATATTATTGTTTTATATTTTTTTCGAAAGTATACTACCTCCATTGTTTATATTAATAGGTTTATTTGGATCAAGTAACAAGGTAAGAGCGAGTTTTTATTTATTCTTGTACACTTTGTTTGGGTCATTATTCCTATTATTATCAATATTAACCATGTCATCTATAATGGGAACGACAGATTTTGACGCATTATATAAAACTAACTTTAACTATTCTACACAGTTATTTTTATTCTATGGTATTTTTATAGCATTTGCTGTAAAAACTCCTACTATTTTTTTAAATACTTGATTATTAAAAGCTCACGTTGAATCTCCTTTAGGTGGTAGTATTATACTAGCTGCTATAGTACTAAAATTAAGTTTATATGGTATATTCAGACTTATATTACCATTATTACCCAAAGCTTCTCTAGACTACACTTATATAATATACCTAATAGGTGTTATAACCATAATATACGCCAGTTTTAGTACTTTAAGAACAATTGATGTAAAAGAACTTATAGCTTATAGTTCTGTATCACACGCGGCTGTATATCTAATAGGTGTATTCAGTAACACTATACAAGGAATAGAAGGTGGTATTGTTCTAGGACTAGCGCACGGATTTGTTTCAAGCGGTTTATTTATTTGTGTAGGGGGTATACTATATGATAGATCTGGAACTAGATTAATAAGTTTCTATAGAGGTATTGCTCAAATAATGCCATTATTTTCTATTTTATTCTTTATACTTTCTTTAGGTAACTGTGGAGCTCCTCTTACCTTAAATTTCGTAGGAGAATTTATGTCTCTTTACGGTGTATTTGAAAGATTACCTTTGTTAGGTGTATTTGCAAGTTCTTCTATAGTTTTTTCTGCTGCATATACTATATATATGTATAACAGAATAGCTTTTGGTGGGTCTTTTAGTAAATTCTTTGACGCTAACATTAGTGACGTTAATAAACGAGAATTCTTTATATTATTTACATTAGTTATATTTACTGTTGTATTAGGAATATACCCTGCTCCTATATTAGACGGTTTACACTATTCAGTTTCATCATTAATATATAGCAATATAGCTTAATTTTAACTAGCTAGTTAAATATTAGGTAACTAATAGACTTTACGAGTTTTATTTCCTATATGCTTTCTCTTTAAATAGATAATAATGTAATATTAATACCACATAATACACGGTATTAAAACATTGTAACAAAAAAAAAACACAAATGCCACAATTAGTACCTTTTTATTTTATGAATCAAGTAACTTTTGCTTTTGTATTATTAATAATCATGATCTATGTATTTTCAAAATACGTATTACCAAGATTTGTTCGTTTATTTATATCTCGTGTGTTCATAAGTAAATTATAATTTAATTGCTTAAACCTATATATTAACTATCCAACGCTTAATACTTCTTAAATGCCATCACCTACGCCTATCCTATATCCATGCCTAACATAGTCAGTTCTTTTTTTTAATTATAAATAAAATTTTTTAGATAAATGTCAAATCTTTGATACACAATTAACACAAGTCCATTAGACCAGTTTGAGATAAGAAACTTAATAAGTTTAGATGCTCCTATATTAGGTAATTTACATATCTCATTAACTAATCTTGGATTATACCTAACAATAGGTGCTTTCTTTGCATTAACATTAAACGTTTTAGCAACTAATTACAATAAAGTTGTAAGTAATAGCTGATCAATAAGTCAAGAATCAATATATGCTACTATACACAGTATAGTAACTAACCAAATAAACCCTACTAAAGGGCAAATATATTTCCCTTTTATTTATACTTTATTCATATTTATACTAGTAAATAACTTAATAGGTATGGTTCCTTATAGCTTTGCCTCTACAAGTCATTTCATAATGACTTTCGCTTTGAGTTTTACTGTAGTTTTAGGTGCAACTATATTAGGTTTCCAAAAACACGGTTTAGAATTCTTTTCAATTTTAGTTCCAGCTGGTTGTCCTCTAGCCTTATTACCTTTATTAGTTTTAATTGAATTTATTTCACATTTATCTAGAAATGTTTCTTTAGGACTTAGATTAGGTGCTAATATATTAAGTGGTCATATGTTATTAAACATTTTAGCAGGTTTCACATATAATATTATGACTTCTGGATTTATATTTTTCTTTTTAGGTTTAATACCTTTAGCCTTTATTATAGCCTTTTCTGGTTTAGAATTGGGTATTGCTTTTATACAAGCTCAAGTTTTTGTAGTTTTAACAAGTAGTTATATTAAAGACTCGTTAGATTTACATTAATATAAATGTATTAAAAAAAAAATACAATTTATAATATAGATCACGATTTATAATATAGATCACGATTTATATTTTTTTTGTGATACGAATAGTCAAGTGCTAAATAAGTATTAGCACAGGAAAGTCCGGAGCTTATTAGGCATAAACACATAAGTAATGAGTGTTTAATAAAAATTAGGGTATTATACAGAAAATACTTTACATATTTATGTAGTAAAGCTACAGCTAAATATATAGAAAATTCCTACGAACTCTATGTAGTAAAATATAGTAAATGAAACCTCAAGCCATGCGTTAAGCCTTAGTATAGATTAATAACTATAACAGGACCCGGCTTAATCGTATCCAAAATTAAATATTATACTAACACAAAATTAATAAGATAAAGAAATTTTATCTTATTAACTTTTTATTATATATTAGTAATGGTATAGATACGAAAGTATTGAATCGAGACATTTTACTCGGCACCAGATATAATTGAGTTTGATGATGGCTCTGAATGAACGCTGTCCAAGTGCTTGACACATGCTAATCGAACGTCTAATTTAATCAATAGATAACTATTAATTTCATTAGAAGTGGTGTACAGGTGAGTATATAATATTTTGGCTGCCTTAAAGTAGGGCTAATAAATACCCTATGTTTATAAAGGAAATTAAATTCCGCTTTAAGAGGACAATAAATATTTCGGATAGGTAGTAGTTAAGGTAATGGCTTAACTAGCTTAATATTCCGTAGTCGGGGCTGAGAGGTCGATCGATCACATTGGGTCTGAAAAAACCCCAATACGTATAGTACAGCAGTGGGGAATATTGGTCAATAGCCTAACGGCTGAACCAGCAACTTGGGGGAATGTATAGCTTATAACCTAAGCTAATTATATTTGGCTTGTTATTATATTTATATAGTAACAACTAATGGACTTAATAAAAAATAGGTGTTTATATTTATTTTTTATTTAACGAGAATAAGATTCTCACCGACAAGTATAAGATCAGTTTTACTGAATAAAGTTCTAGGCGGAAAACTGATGATGACAATTTTCCGTCTATATGTCTTGACCAAATTACGTGCCAGCAGTCGCGGTAATACGTAGAAGACTAGTGTTATTCATCTTTAGTAGGTTTAAAGGGTACCTAGACGGTATAATTAGTCTTAAATGAGATACGGTTATACTAGAGTTATATATGAGAAGGTGAGTATTTAAGGAGTAGAGTTGAAATTCTTTGATACCTTGACGACTGATAACGGCGAAAGCAACCTTTTATCTAATAACTGACGTTGAGGGACGAAGGCTCGGGTCACGAACAGGATTAGATACCCTAGTAGTCCAATGCAGAGAATGATGAATGCCATAGGTTAGAAATTTTTAGTCTATAAATGAAAGTGTAAGCATTTCACCTCAAGAGTAATGTGGCAACGCAGGAACTGAAATCATTAGACCGTTTCTGAAACCAGTAGTGAAGTATGTTATTTAATTCGTAAGTACGCGAAAAACCTTACCACAATTTGAATATTATTTTACTAGAATAAACCTATTTGGTTTTTTTATAAAATATTACAAGCGTTGCACGGCTGTCTTCAGTTAATGTCGTGAGATATTGGTTAATTCCATTAAATTAACGGAAACCCTTGCTTTATTTGCTATTAAAGAAATAAAGCAGTTCACTTTTATATTGGATATGATAACAGGGATCAAGACAAGTCATCATGGCCTTAATATTGTGGGCGATAGACGTGCCACATCTTCCTATACAAAATGATGCGAAAACGTGAGTTTGAGCTAATCTAATAAAATAGGATAAAATAAGGATTGTAGTCTGAAATTCGACTACATGAATAAGGAATTACTAGTAATCGTGAATCACCACGTCACGGTGGATTTAATCTCAGATAGGTACTAACTACTCGTCAGGCGCCGAAAGAAGTGTGTGCAATAAGTTTGGTTGTTGTGATTTATTACTCTAGATAGATAATTTTAGGGTTAATCATAAATAATTTTCGTATGCGTGACTTTGATTGGTGTTAAGTCGAAATACGGTTCGTGTAGTGGAAATTGCACGGGATTGATTAGCTGTTAACAATATAGTAATATATATATATTTGTTCCTAGTACGTCTAGGAATTATATATATATAAAGGAAGGTTCCGTTTGTTGGTATGACGGGTTGAGCTGTAAACTCAATAGTATGTAACTGTCGAAGGTTCAATTCCTTTTCTTCCTATACTTATTATATATAATACAGATATTAAGCCTTTGTAGCTCAAAGGTAGAGCGGAATACTGTTAATATTTTGATAGATGTTCGATTCATCTCAAGGGCTTTGATTAAGGCGTGTTGGCCTAATGGTAAGGCATTGTGCTACGGACACATTGATACATGTTCGACTCTTGTACACGTCTATGCAGAATTTATTCTGTTTAATACTAGAAAAAATTTTTTGTATTATGTTTTAGGATAATACTATAAAATATAATGTTTGTCAGTTATTCTATCCTCAAAAGTACTTTTAAAGAACTAAACCTTCTTTTTTAGTATTGATAATTGATATATTAATCTTTTGTTTGTTATAAAGATAATGAGGTGAATTGTGCATATAAAATATTTTATGATGAATAATCTTTTGATTTTAAATGAAACTTTTACTAATGGTTATAATATAGAAATTTTAGACATTATTTCTTTCATATCTATCTTGTGTGGGATACTTGTTATAACCATTAAAAATCCTATCGTATCCGTTTTAGCCTTAATTGGGCTATTTTTCAGTATAGCTAGTTATCTAATGTTGTTAGGTTTAAACTTTATAGGTCTTTCTTATTTACTCGTATATGTAGGTGCTGTATCTATCCTATTTTTATTTATATTAATGTTAATTAATGTTAAGATAAGTGAGCTTTTAAGTAACACTAGTAATAGTATACCCTTAGCTATACTTATAGCTATATCATTTAACTACTTAGTATCAGAAGTATTACCTGACAATATCGCCGTTTTAAATAGTTATACTCTTAATTTACATAATAAATTAAACTATACCTCATATTTAGAGTCTAAAGACAATATATATTATACTACGGGTAGATTATGAGATGGTAATTTATCAGAAAGTAGTCATATCACAAGTATAGGTAATATAATGTATACTAGTCATAGTATATGACTTATATTAACTTCTATAATTTTATTGTTAGCTATGGTCGGTGCTATAGTAATAACAATTAAACAAAAAGACTAGTTTTTAATAGTAAAATATTTAACTTAATAGTTAGCTTGCTATATTTAAATATATAGTAAGGGTTAGTACCCTAATTGGTAAGGGGCTTTCTTGTCATGGAAGAATATGTCGGTTCGATGCCGGCCTGACCCGTAAAATAGATAATACTAAATAATGATTACAATATCTAAATACAATTATTTTTTATATTAAGTATAATAAATATACGGCTATAGGTTAATGGTAGACCTTTCGTCTTCCAAACGATTTGTGTCGATTCGAATTCGGCTGGCCGTAAAATAGATAATACTAAATAATGATTACAATATCTAAATACAATTATTTTTTATATTAAGTATAATAAATATAACTTTTTATTAAGTTAAACTATATAAGAGCATAGTTTAATGGTAAAACATGAAGCTTCAAACTTTACATTCTCAGTTCAAGTCTGAGTGCTCTTGTGTGACTTTATTGTTTCTATGGTATTAACTTCTATAAAAAAAAGGAATTAGCTCAATGGTAGAGCAACCGTTTTACACACGGTAGGTTAGGTGTTCGAGTCACCTATTCCTTACAGGTGTGACCATCCACCTATACCTTATAGGTATTGTCGTTAACTTTTTAAATATAAATATGCCTAGCTTATATCCATGCCTAACATAGTCAGTTCTTTTTTTAATTATAAATAAACAAAACAAACAATATGAATAAAATACTAAATAAAATACCTACTTTTTTAATTCCCCAAGAAATAAATGAATATAATCGTAATAAAGTTATATACCCTTTTGCATCCGATTTAGCTAGATCTCTTTTACCTATTATAAGTAAATCTAAATCTAAAGTTTTCACAGGCAGAGCCAACGTGGAGAATTGAATTAGTCTGGACAGCTCATATAATAAATGTATAACTATGCGTAAAAATCTATTAAAAACTAACGGTGATAATATAATACAATATAAAAACATTTCAGAGTCTGCTTGTCGTGAAACTTTTAAATACATATTAGCCTTTATATTAAAAAAATACCCTTATGTTTTTAATATAAAATGTTATAATGGTAAATCATACCTATGTAATAAGATTACCAAAAGTAATTACCGTATAGATGATTTACTTACCTGCAACCCTACTCGATTATTAAAGATTATTTGTAATTCTATTCAGGAAGATATAAATATTATACAGAAAATCGGAGAAGAATATTGCTTAACTGCAACCTTAACTACTTGCCCAGTGGGTTGAGACCCTAAGGAACGTATAGGAGAAACTATGGAAATACTACATAGAGATGCACCTGGCTGGGAGAGAGGTAAAGGAGCATATGCAAAGGGTATTACATCCAGTTTGGATAAAATTGTTGTGGGTGAAGCTATAGTAAAAAGAGCTAATTTATTTATTTTCAATACAGATAAACATTTTATACTTGAATATAATCCTAGTATACCTAGTGCAGCTGATATAGGAAATAAAGCGGGTTTCAGATACATAGACTTATATCTTAGACGTGAGTATCAAACTTTTATAAGACTGCCTGAAAGTTATGCTATATTATTTACTGTTAAAACGTATATGGAACCTATTATTGACTTAAGTTTACCTGAATTGATAGAAATACAAGAATTAGTTAGTGATTGAAAACCTAGTCAGATAAATTACCACTTCAGAGATTCTTGATTACCTGTACTTAATAAATACATACTAGAAAGACAAAAATAATATTTTTGTTAAAGAGTTTTAGTATAAAAGTAAAAAGCTTACAAATAAAATACCGAATGTATGTAAAAAACAGTTTTCGCCTTTAAGTTATTAATTGAATAAGATAAAAAAAAAAGAATGACAATAAGAACTAGAAGTCTTTTCCAAGCTCATCCCTTTCACTTAGTATCACCTTCACCGTGACCTTTGTTTACTTCTATTGCTTTATTAACACTTACAACTAGTGCAGTTTCTACTTTCCACGGTTTCACTAATGCAGGTAACATATTAACATTAGCATTACTTTCAGTAATATTATCAATGTCATTTTGATGACGTGATGTTATAAGTGAGGGAACATTTTTAGGTAATCATACATTAGCTGTACAAAGAGGATTAAATATGGGTGTGGCTTTGTTTATAGTATCAGAAGCATTATTCTTCTTAGCTATATTCTGAGCGTTCTTTCATAGCGCACTATCTCCTACTGTAGAGTTAGGAGCTCAATGACCACCTATGGGTATAGAAGCTATTAACCCTTTTGAGTTACCTTTACTTAATACAGTGATATTATTATCATCGGGTGTTACAGTAACATATGCTCACCATTCTATAATACAAGGAAATAGAAGTGGAACTTTATATGGTTTAGTGGCTACAGTATTATTAGCTGTAGTATTTACAGCCTTACAAGGTGTAGAATACAGTGTATCTTCTTTCACTATAAGTGATGGTGCCTTTGGGTCATGTTTCTACTTTGGTACAGGTTTCCATGGGATACACGTAATGATTGGTACAGCTTTTATAGCTGTAGGTTTATGACGTGTACTTGCTTACCATTCAACTGAAAACCATCATCTTGGAATGGAATCGGCTATACTATACTGACACTTTGTGGACGTGGTATGATTATTCTTATTTGTTTCAATTTACTATTGAGGATCTTAATTTTGAGTATCTAATATTAATAAAGTTATTATATTATTTATATAAACTTTTTTAAACGATTTTTATATAGGGTAAACTATTAAATAATTGTGCCCTATATTAAGCATATATTAATATATATATATGCTATCGAGATCTTAGTTTAATGGTAAAATACGAGACTTTTAATCTTTGTTATATGGGTTCGAACCCCATAGATCTTAATATAATTAATTTAAAGGAAGAGTTGCTATTGGTAAAGCGAGATATTTGCTAAATATTGTGTTATACACCTGGATGTTCGAATCATCTCTTTTCCGAAAGGGTATATAACCCTAACTAATTAGAAATAAATATAATTTACTTCTTATTTTAGTAATCTTATAAACTCAAATGTATTATATGACTATTTATATACTTTTTCATGTACTCGGTCGGGTCTGGTAAGGTATTAAAGTAAGAGTGCTAGATGTGTGAGGTGGAAATGTAGGATAGATAAAGTGAGAGTCCTAAATGTGTGAGGTGGAAATGTAGGATAGATAGGGTGTACGATGGCCCAGTAAAGGAATAGGCGCAGTGAGGGAATATGCGCTGTATGATAAATAAAAGCGAGAGTGCTAGATGTGTGAGGTGGAAATGTAGGATTAAAGATGGCTAACCGCCGTTGTTACAAATATTAAGCAATTTTATATTTAATGGTGCATCCGGTTAAAAATGTACTTCGTACATTTTTAACCTATATTGGTTCTTTAGCTTAATAGGTAAAGCGTATTTTTGATAAGGATATGTTTGGAGTTCGATTCTCTGAAGAATCATAAAATGGGATATTAAATCATATAATACCTATATCCATGTATAAATATGATATCCCATTCCATTAATAAAATATATAAAACTATATTTTGTAAATTGATTAAATAGAGAATTGGCTGAGTGGATTAAAGCGACTAGCTTGAAACTAGTTAAAATTAAGTATTTTCATGGGTTCGAATCCCATATTCTCTGTAGGGATTTTGATATAAAGGTGTCTAATTTATATCATATAGCATTAGGTTTTCTTGCATGTATTATTAACGGATTAGAGCCAGGTTGGTTAGGCGCCTCATTTGGGTTGAGGAGTTGTTATGTTCGAATCATAATAATCCGAATAATATAGTATAAAACTATCGTTTTTATATTGTATTAGTAATGTGATAGATATCAAAAATATATTTTTATATTACATATTTTGTAATATAAGAAAGTATATAAAGAAACTATTAGGAATACCTTGCTATATATTAAAGAGAGTTTAAATTTAATTTGTGTTTGTGAGATATAAAGTTAACACATGTGCTCTTAGAGAAATTCAATAATAAACGAAGTGAATTGAAATATCTTAGTAACTTCAGGAAAATAAATCAAACGAGATTCTATGATTAGTGTGAATGAAAGTAGAGCAGCCTATAATAATATACATATAAAAAGTAAAATATAAATAAACTGGTATATTATATAATTAAGTAGAACGGGCAAAACCTGTTTGAACATAAAGGGGAACCTTCCTCTAAGGCTAAATATGATATATAAGCGACAGCGTATAGTACTGTGAAGGAAAGGTTTGAAATAGTAGTTTTATAAGCAGCTCAAGTAAAAATAAAAAAAAAGTGAGAGCGTACCTTTTGCATAATGGGTCAGCAAGTTAATATTAGATGCGAGCAGCAATGCTAAGATAAACCAATTATGAAAAAATGAATTAGTATCTAAAATTAGACCCGAAGCCTGGTGATCTTACTACAGTCAGGGTTATAAAAGCCCGAACGGGTTATCGTTGTAAAGATATCCGAAGAACTGTGGTAAGTTAGTGAAAGACAAAACTGACTAGGATAGCTGGTTTTCTGCGAAACCTATATAAGTAGGTAATTCAACATACATCATAGCAGGTACAGAACTGTGATCTCAGGCAACTTTATAATAATAGTGTAAAAGCTATATACGTTATAATTTTGCATATATCGGGCAATCGTGAAGATTTTATCGGTGAGTATTCGCACTCGGAAGGGCAATGATTAATATTGAATAATCGGACATAGTACGATAAGGTTGTATGTCTAAAGGGAAACAGCCCAGAACAAGAGTTAAGGTTCCAAAATTATTGTTAAGTGAAATTAAGGAGGTTTCTATCTAATACGACTAGGAAATAGGCTTAGAAGCGGTCCATTTTTTGAAGATCTCGTAACAGAGCACTGGTTTAGTAAATTAAATTTTACATTGATAGTTGCACCGAAAATTTAACGGATCTAAACAATATACCGACACCTTGTCCATATTTATTAATAATTTAATATTATTATATTTAATGGGGTAGCAGAACGTTGGGTAAATCTTAGACCTATTCTTTTTAAGAATAATTATTAGATAACCCAAGTGAGAATGCTGACATGAGTAACGAAAAAGGAGAGATCCTCGCCTAAAGCTTATGGATTTTTTAAAGTAACGGCCTCTAAGTTTACCAACCTAAAGGATTAAACGATGAGCAAATCTTGGTTACATAGTAACAACCTTTTTAAATGAAAAAGGTTCTGGAAAAACAGTAACAGTTTATATAATGTCTAGAAGTGGAAAGATATTATCTTTTCCTACCAATAGAGTATATAAGCAAGAATAACCGTACCTAAATACTACCACAAGTAAGCTAGTAGAGAATACGAAGGCGTTTGAGTGAACAATCATTAAGGAACTCGGCAAACTAACTACCGTAACTTCGGAATAAGGAGAGCCATTCCTCCTGATTAATATCAGGTAATGAATAGGAAGCATGGAATAGTGTTGTACGACTGTTTAATTAAAACAAAGCACTCTGCAGTAAGATAATAAATCAAAGTATTGAGTGTGATTTCTGCCCGATGTCGGCTGGTTAACGGATTTGCTAAGTCGACTAATATAGTCTTGGCTCTGAAGGAAACCCCGATCAATGGCGGCCTTATTACTGAGGGTCCTAAGGTAGCGGAATACCTTGGCCGTTAAATGCGGTCTTGCATGAATGATTTAACGATACAACAGCTGTCTCAATGATTGGCTCAGTGAAATTGGAATAACTGTGCAGATACAGTTTACCTCTAGTTAGACGAGAAGACCCTATGCAGCTTTACTGTTGCTAGTTATTGGATATGATATTACGAATTTTAGTGTATAAGGTAGTCTCCGAAAGGAAGCATAGACAACATTGAAACACCTTTATTAAGTATATCATATTGGTAGAAAAAATCTACGTAAAAGTATTTTACAAATTTAAAAATCTTTTTTATATTTGTTTTATATGATTATTAACCCTCTACATTGCAAGAGGGGACAATTGCTAGGAGGCAGTTTATGCGGGGCACAGATCCCATAAAAAGTACCTGGGTGTATCCAAAGTTAATTTTGTAAAATTGCTATAACTATGTTATGGTAATTAAACACACTTAGTGTGTTTATATTTCTTTAGTTTGTAATTTTGTATAGCTTAAGCTATAACTAATCCAGCTATATATCTATTGAGTTAGAACTAATTTTTTTAAACAAGTAAGATTTTAACTATATGGAAAATAGTTGTAATTAAAACATTAAAGGATATTTAAAATATACCAGATCTAATGTTTTTAGTTATATTACTAGTATGTTTTAATTACATATTAAAGCATGCGTAAATTCACTAGTAATATAATTATGTTTAATACTTGTCAAGTTTAATGGCTTAATCTTGCTTTACTGTTTGACTTACACGTCTATCAGTCGCGTAAGCGGGGCATATGATCACAAGATGCAGAAAGGAAAGGTCTTGGGTTTTTGAAAAAGCTACGCTAGGGATGTCTGTCCCTCTTTGTTTTACAAAAATAAAACTAAAGAAACAAAAAATGGGTCAATTTCAAAAACGACTATTATAGTATAGTTAATTTGAAGCGAAGTTTACTTTAGCATGCATATATATATATGTTAAACAAGTGAAAACGTTCAACGACTAGAAGGTGAGTTATGCTAACAATATACCTTCCTCTAATGAGAAGCCCTACTTATTTATAATTTATATATATTAATTTAATTTAATTCGAGAATAATTAATGATAATTCATTAATGAAATAGTCTTAGTCTATAAAAATATTTGTTATTAGATTATGTATCTAGTATAAAAGTAACAAATAAACTAAGCTTATGGTAGTTAAATACCATTTAGACTTTTATAATATGCAAATACAAAAAAACACACAAATAAAGGATCACGAAAATAATATTTCTGTTATTTTTGAAAAGAAAGAAAAAAAAATTTCTAATAAAGATTTAACGCATATTACTAGTGATACGGGGGAAAGTAGACATTATACACCCGCAGCTCAAGAGTGACATAATAGTATATATAGTTATAATGTTAATTATACAAAAACATTACCTGTAGCAGATACTAATTTAATGAGATTACTAAAAACTTATTTTAATCTGGAGATGAATCATAAAATATTAAAAACTAAACGTATGGCTACTAGATACAAACGGTTAACAACTAAAAAAGTGTATATTGGTAAAGGAGACTTAAAACATACTAGTTCTAAAACAATAATTACATTTTATGTATATAATACACCTAAAATGTCTTTATCTAGAGCTGTATATTTAACTAAAAAAGCTTTGTTTTTCCCTAAAAAACGTCTACAAAAGTATGTTAATAAAGATATTAATAATAATATAATAACAAGATATAATAGACCTTTAAACTTAAAGGAATTTATAAATTTACCTGAACATAATTATAAAGCATATATCGATTACGTAATACCTTATATAGATATTAATAATATGTATTTAACCAATCTAGAACTACAACGTAATATACTGATTAAACTAGTTAATTTGGATTTAATATCAGAAAAAGATAAAAATATAACTATGCTTAACTTATATGAAGATGTTTCTTTTTTTAATAATACTAATTATGCAACATACATGGAAAACACTGAAGAATACTATTTAAAAAATTTAAAAAGATTTAGATACCTATTAGGATTTAACAAAATGAAATTTAGCCAACCTTTTATATCTAAATTAATAAGTTTAGTTCAAGATATTTATAATAAAAACGTAGAGTTTAATATTGTTAATTTAAAAAAAATGCATCTAAGTAGTGATATTTATACACAAGCTGTTGCTTTAAAATTAAAAAATAGAGAAAACAGATTGTATAAAGTATTAAAATCATCTTTACGTAAAGTTAAATTACCAGAAATAAGCAGAATAGCTGAAAAATCTCATAACATTAATAAGGATGAACTGCTTATTAATTTAATAAGAAATAAAAATATTCGTTCTATGTTTACTCTTAACAATGGTAATGACTCTTTAAACAGTTTATTGTTAAATTTCTTTCCAGCCGCTAATAATTTAAAAATCAAACATGTAAAAAACACATTCCTTAAGGAAGAAGATATTTCTTTAAAAAATTACATTCTTAAAGCATTGAAACATTTAGATATGAGAGGTATTAGAGTGGAAGCTAAAGGAAGAATAACAAGAAGATTTACTGCATCTAGATCAGTATTCAAAATGAAATGAAAAGGAGGTTTAAAAAATGTAGATTCATCTTTTAAAGGTTTATCTACTATTATGTTAAGAGGCCATGCTAAATCCAATGTACAATATTCTTTTGTTAGTTCTAAAAACCGTAATGGAGCTTACGGTGTTAAAGGTTGAATAAGTAGTAAATAATAAGATATGTACCTTAAAGTGTAGTTATACATTGTTAGCTTTCGCGTTGCTTTAAACCATAAACTTACACAATATAGGGTAAACACCCTTTTATATTTCGGGTTGCAAAAATTAATTATATGAATATAAAAAAGATGACATAGTCTTAACCATTTTGAAAAAAATGGAGATTACTTTATTAAAAATAAAGAAAAGAATAATAAAACATTTATTTGAACAGGCTAATTGCGCCAGAGAGTACAAATTGAGTGCGCAGTTTGGCACCTCGATGTCGGCTTAACTTATCCACATGAATGCAGGAAACATGAAGGGTTCGACTGTTCGTCGATTAATAAGTTACACGAGCTGGGTTAAATACGTCGTGAGACAGTATGGTTTCTATCTTCTAGAGGAAATTAGAATAAAATAAAGATAGCCCCCTCGTACGAAAGGAGCTGGGTATATTAACCCCTGGTTTACCTGTTGTTTATGTGCCCAATATTAATTAAGTTTAACTTAAATATTAAGCTCTATAAGAGTTTATAAGGGATGTTACTTTCACTTAAGTAAATTTATAGCATAGGCACGGCAGGAACGCTATGTTAGTCAAAGATAAGCGCTGAATGCATCTAGGCACGAAACTTACTTTAAGATATTCTTAAATATACGTAGTAGAACACTACGATTTTTTTAGTAAAGACAAATAATATTAAACTTTATTATCGATTAATGATGATTGAAGATAAGAGTGTGTTACACCTCACGGATTTCATCAGGATATTTTTACGTACAGGATGAGAAAACAGAGGTAACGGCTCACCAATCCCTGTTATACATTAATATCCGCTAATTTATAGAGTTAGTATAATTGCTTTTTACTACAATTAATAGGCTTTACCTGAAAGAATTTAAATGTTTTTAGGGATAGAGTACTAATTACATATATAACTAAATATATAAGATATCATATCATATTATTTTTAAACATACTTTTACTAGACAATAATTTAATTAATTACCCTATACAAGTCTGGTTAGCATAAAAGTAATGTAGCTGTTTTGTAACCAGCTGAAGCAAGTGCGATACTTGCACTGGACTTTTAATATAAAAATGATATTAATATCATTATGCAAAAAACTACTATTATCATTTTTATAAGGCCTTATCGTCAAGCGGTTAAGACATAATGTTTTCATCATTACATACGGGGGTTCGAACCCCCCTGAGGCTAATAAAATAATATTTAGCGTTTGGTTTAACTTAATAAATGCGGATTGATGTAATAGTAACATAACTGGCTCATGTCCAGTATATATTGGTGCAAATCCTTTGTCCGCACATTTAATTAATTATTAAGGCTATAGCTTAATTGGTAAAGCAAGCTGCTCATGACAGCTGAGATGAGTGTTCAAATCACCCTGGCCTTAGCTAATCTAGATGTATTTAAGTATTTGGTTATTTAATTGTTAAATAATACACCTAAAGTCCGAGTGTTGAAATTGGTAAACAAGATAAACTTAAGCTTTATTGGCTAACGCTTTGGAGGTTCAAGTCCTCCCTTGGATATACTAAATAATTAAGAATTACTAATCCACTTCATTAGTGGATTATATAATTATGTAGTTTAATTATACTTATATATAGTACTATTATTAGGGGACATAGTTTAATTGGTAAAACTGCGATTTTGCATATCGTTATTTCAGGATCGAGTCCTGATGTCTCCAAATATAATTTATATCATTATATGAGCAGAGCTACTTGGGTTTATAACTAGTTAAATTAATTATAATATGTATTTTAGCCCAAAAGCTCTAATATATATGCTTATTAATACAGAATAAATATAAGCATATTTATATTAAAAGTAGGATTAGTATTTACTATACTAGGTTATAAAATAAAAACAAACTTAAATTAATAAGCTCGGATAGCTCAATTGGTAGAGCGAAACTCTGAAGATGTTTAGGTTATAAGTTCAAATCTTATTTCGAGCACAAAGGTAGTGATGGAATTGGTAGACATGAATAGCTTAGGACTATTTGATTTTTAATTTTATCCGTTCAAGTCGGATTTACCTTACTTTTAAGTTTAATCTTATCTTGTATTTGTTATACATTATATATGTTGTAGACTAATCGGCAAGTCATAAATTTTTGGTATTTATTATTGAGTGTTCGAATCACTCCAACATAATCTATACTTATAGCAACATATTTATTTATGTAAATATTTTTTAATAAAAGGCATAATGTATGGTACTTTTATGGTGAATATAGTTCAATCGGTAGAGCGTCTGTATGTGGCACAGGTTGTTCCCTGTTCGAGCCAGGGTATTCACCCTAGTATATATACATTATAATACATTTACATTACTGATTTTTATTATAATTAACATAGATTTAATATAAAGCCAGGATAGTTCAATAGGTTAGAACATTAATTTCATGCATTAAGAATGGGAATTCAACTTTCCCTCCCGGCTAATCCAGGAATAATATTCTATGTTTGTAAAAAGGGACTTAAAGATCATTATTTGATCTTTAGCCTGGTAGCAAATATATTCGTAACAAAGGAATTAACTTTATTTTATATAAAGGTTTTTTATCAAGTAGTTTACAAGCTAGCAAAGTAAAAAAAAAATATTTAGCTTAAGAGGTAAAGCAGCTCTTGTATTGAGCAGTTAAAAGTTCGACTCTTTTAATTTTTTTATGATTATATTTTCAATTTTATTTTTACTATTATCTAATGCCGTCACTTTAAGACGAGACAAATCTATACTTTTTAGTAGAGTAGCTATTATAGTTTTACTTTACTCTTCGTTACTTGCTATGCTCAGTTTATACGTTACATCTTTGGACACGGGTATAGGTTTATATGGAGGATTATTTCATGCAACCAGTACAACACATGTTTTCCAAATATTCATTTTTTTAGTTAGTGCGGCTATATTACAACTTACTGGATTTTACCCTAGAAAAGTCTGAATAGCTGAATACTCTTCTATAACTAAGTTATTTTTATATAATTTTCTTTATTATAGAACAAAAATAATAAATAAAATGGGGGAGCAGTTTAAAATAATAGAATATCCACTTATTCTATTGTTCATAATTACAGGGGCGGTATTTTTAGTATCTACTAGTGACTTAGTTTCTATATTTTTATCTATAGAATTACAAAGTTATGGATTATATTTACTTAGTACATTATATAGAAACTCAGAACAGGCGACGTCAGGTGGTTTGACATATTTCCTGTTGGGGGGACTAAGTTCTTGTTTCATATTATTAGGTACAAGTTTATTGTACGCAAATTCAGGTACAACAAATTTAGATGGTATTTATGTTATAACTAGTCTAAGCGATTTAGCTAATGATAACAGCAATAATCTTTTATATTGATATAAATCTTACTATATAAATTTCTCATTACTTATATTAAGTGTAGGTTTTTTATTTAAAGTAAGTGCCGCACCTTTTCATTTTTGATCTCCGGATGTCTATGACGCTATACCTACGATTGTTACAACTTTTGTAGCTATAATAGCTAAAATATCTATATTTATATTCTTACTAGAGTTAGTACATTATACAAGTAATACTTTATTTAACTTCCAATTCACTTGAACTTCTAGTTTATTAGTTAGTTCTTTATTTTCATTAATTATAGGAACAGTAGTAGGATTGACGCAATTTAGAATAAAAAGACTATTTGCTTATAGTACTATATCGCATGTAGGATTTATATTATTGGCTTTAAGTATTAATAGTATTGAGTCTATACAGGCCTTTATTTTTTACTTAATGCAGTATTCTATAAGTAATCTTAATGCATTTATTATACTTATAAGTATAGGTTTTTCTCTTTACTGTTATATTAATGATGATAAAGAATTCAAACAATTAGCAGATAAAAACAATTCTCCTATACAATTAATAAGTCAATTAAAGGGTTACTTCTATATAAACCCTGTTTTAGCTTTAAGTTTAGCTATTACAATCTTTTCGTTTGTAGGTATACCACCTCTTATAGGATTTTTTGCTAAACAGATGGTATTAAGCGCTGCATTAGACAGCGGATACATTTTCCTTACTTTAGTAGCAATATTAACTAGTGTTATAAGTGCTGTATACTACTTAAATATAATTAAACAAGTGTTTTTCGATAAGCCCGATTATAAAATTAACCCCGAGTTAATTAATCTTAACTTACACGGTAATATAATGAAGAATAATGTTTTAGTTAAAAAGGTAACTTTTAATACAGGTAACATAGTACTATCTAGTTCTTTAACTATTACGATATCTATATTAACTTTAGTAGTTCTTTTATTTATCTTTGTACCTCAGGAATGATTAAGCATGGCCAATATATTAGCATTAATAATGTTTAACCCTTAAATGACAAGTACTACTTTCTTTTTTATTTTTATACCATTATTAGCCATTATATTATTAGCTGTTAATTTAATATTTGCTCCACATAACCCGTATCAGGAAAAAGATAGTGCTTTCGAATGTGGTTTTCACTCCTTTTTGGGTCAAAATAGAACACAATTCAGTATTTCTTTTTTCATTTTTGCATTACTTTTCTTACTGTTTGATTTAGAAATTCTTTTAGTGTACCCTTATGTTGTAAGTGCTTACACAAACGGTATATATGGTTTAGTTGTTATGCTAATATTCTTTTTAGCATTAACATTAGGTTTTGCATTCGAATTAGGTAAAAATGCCTTGAAAATTGATAGTAGACAAATGTTAACATTGGATAACAATAAAACAAATACAGTAGTTTATATTTCATCTATGTATAAAAAATAAACTCAGTGTTATTAAACCACTGAATTTTTAGTTTGGTTATAGTGTATAACACTATAACCATATTAAACTCGTATTAGTAGTGCGAAAAAAACATAGATACGATTTTATGTTTTTTATCCACATGCGAAAAAGCTGTTCTAAGGTTTCTATTAACAACAATAACAATAAAGCCAATAGCTGTAAAAATATTAACTTTTTAAGTATATAATATAATTAGGTTATTAGACGTTAATAGAAAAAAGTAATAAAAAATACATGTTTAATTTAGTTTTAAATAATTTTAATATTTGTGATACTCCTAGACCTTGAGGTCTTTATTTTCAAGATAGCGCTACTCCTCAAATGGAAGGTTTAGTTGAATTACATGATAATATTATGTTCTATTTGGTTATTATTTTATTTGGTGTAACTTGAATAATGATATCTATAGTTAGAAATTATACTAGTGTTAAATCACCTATATCTCATAAATATTTAAATCATGGTACATTAATAGAATTAATATGAACAATCACACCTGCTCTTATATTAATATTAATAGCTTTTCCTTCATTTAAATTACTATATTTAATGGATGAAGTTAGTGATCCAGCAATGTCTGTATTAGCAGAAGGTCACCAGTGATATTGAAGTTATCAATACCCTGACTTTTTAAACACAGATGATGAATTTATAGAGTTTGATTCATATCTAGTTCCAGAGTCAGATTTAGAAGATGGAGGGTTAAGAATGTTAGAAGTAGATAACAGAGTTATACTTCCAGAATTAACACACGTTAGATTCATCGTAACTGCAGCAGATGTTATACACTCTTTTGCCTGTCCTGCCCTAGGTATAAAATGTGATGCATACCCAGGTAGATTAAACCAAGTATCTGTTCTTATTAACAGAGAAGGGACATTCTATGGACAATGTTCAGAAATTTGCGGTATATTACACAGCTCTATGCCTATCGTTATAGAATCAGTTTCTATAGAAAAATTCCTTACATGGTTAGAGGAACAGTAATTAGTTGCATCCAATTTATTAATAGGAAGTAAGATTTTATACTTTAAAATATTAAATAATTATTTAGTGTATTTAATATACACCCTCCGGTAGCTTAAAGGTCAAAGCGAAACACTAACTATGTTTATATCTAAGTTCGAAACTTAGCAGGGGGCAGCCGCGGTTAAGCGGCTAAGTATACCGCTTAACCGCGGGTCGTGCTTCACACAATATACTTAGCCAAACTGAAATACTTGTAAAAAAAAACATACAAATATGGAATACTTAAAAGGAATATATATAATGTCATTAATACTTTATTTTTTCACTTCAGACACTTTAGGGTTAAACAGTCATGTATTCTTGTTGGAAATGGCTAAGCTAATGATTATATCAATAAATATAATTATATTTATTATATTCTTATGTAAGGGAAATTCATTTAGTTTTAGTTATACGCGGATCTTTCTGTTTTTACTCGGAATAGTGGGAGCATTTTTTATAGTCCCTTTAGGTGATATTGGGGGTATTCAAGCGTCTATTTATTTATTTTTTATTTTCTTAACCGACTATTTATTAGATATTATTGATATGGTTCTTAATACTGATGAGTTATCAGAAGTAGATACAAATCTAGATGATGTCGAGCCTGAAGAAGATTCAGACAAGGTTAAGGATAAAAAACGTAATAGAGATGCAGAATCCAGCGATGATAGTGAGGAAGAAAATCGAACCCGTAAAAAAGGTAAACAAAAAGCGGAACCTGAAGATTTAACTTCAGGTGAAGAAAAAGCTAACCTGGATGAACGTGAAGATTTTGATCCAGATCGAAGTAATTTTGAAGGAGACGACGATGAGACCAGAAGACGTAAAAAAGGTAAACAAAAAGCAGAACCCGAAGACTTATCTTCATCCGAAGATGAGTCTTGATACGTCGATAATTCCGAAGAGGAAGATGATGACGAAACTTATCTGGCTGAATCTGAAAAAAGAAAAGAGGAGCTAATAAATAGTTTATATGGGGCTAGTAATGCTGAAAAACAAAAAATTTTAAGTGAAATAAACGCTCTTAACAATTTGATTAAGGATATAAATATTAATCGGTAATAAATTATTATTATTTTTGTTTATGTTTATTTAAATTTTACTTCTTTTATTCTTCCTTCTTACTCGTTTTTATATGTATTAGACTCAGCTAAACATATTTTCCCTTTACACATATTATCTTGTAAGGTGAATATAATATAGCTTTCACACAAGTTAACTATAATTTATTATATGTACATATTATTTTCAATTTTTTTATCTTTCATTCGTTTATCTCCTCCAATGTAAATTTCAATTTATATATATAAATTGAAATACTTGGTAAGAATAAACATACAAATGAACTTGTCATTAATACTTTTTTTAATAGGAATCCTGGGTTTTGTACTAAATAGAAAAAACATAATATTGATGCTTATTTCAATCGAAATAATGCTATTGGCTATAACATTTTTAATCCTGGTAAGTTCAATTGGCTTTGATGATATATTAGGCCAAACATATGCTATATACATTATAGCAATAGCTGGTGCCGAGTCAGCAATTGGTTTAGGTATTTTAGTAGCTTTTTACAGATTAAGAGGGAGTATTGCTATAGAATATAAATAATGTATTTAGCCATAATTACTTTACCATTATTAGGGTCAGTAGTCTCCGGCTTTTTTGGTAGAAAAGTCGGTACGAGCGGGGCACAAATAATTACATGTACTAGTGTAATCGTAACAACATTGTTAGCAATAGTGGCCTTTTTTGAAGTAGGTTTAAATAACATACCTGTATCTATACATCTTTTTAGATGAATAGATAGTGAATCGCTTAATGTATTATGAGCTTTCAATTTTGACAGTTTAACAGTATCTATGTTAATACCCGTTCTAATAGTTAGTTCATTAGTACACATCTATTCTATAGGATATATGAGTCACGATCCCCATAATCAAAGATTCTTCAGCTATTTAAGCTTATTCACTTTTATGATGATTATATTAGTTACAGCTAATAATTTTCTATTAATGTTTGTAGGTTGAGAAGGGGTAGGTGTTTGTTCATATTTATTAGTAAGCTTCTGGTTCACTAGAATAGCAGCAAATCAAAGTTCTATGTCCGCTTTTTTAACTAATAGAGTGGGTGATTGTTTTTTAACTATAGGTATGTTTGCCATACTATGATCATTTGGTAATATTGACTATAGTACAGTATTTTCATTAGCTCCCTTTGTTAATGAAAATATTGTTACGATTATAGGTATATGTTTATTAATTGGAGCTATGGCTAAAAGTTCTCAGGTAGGATTACACGTTTGGTTACCTATGGCTATGGAAGGGCCTACGCCTGTTAGTGCTTTAATACATGCAGCTACAATGGTTACAGCGGGTGTGTATTTATTAATGCGTACGAGTCCTTTGATAGAGTATAGCTCAACTGTTTTAATTTTATGTTTATGGTTAGGTGCAATTACTACTGTATTTAGTTCTCTTATTGGTTTATTTCAACAAGATATTAAGAAAGTTATTGCTTATTCTACTATGAGTCAGCTAGGTATGATGGTTATAGCCGTAGGTTTGTCATCGTACAATATTGCTTTATTTCATCTAGTTAACCATGCTTTTTATAAAGGATTATTATTCTTAGGTGCGGGTGCTGTTATTCATGCAGTTGCAGACAACCAAGACTTTAGAAAATATGGAGGTTTGAGACCGTTTTTACCTTTAACATACTCTGTAATGTTAATTGCAAGTCTTAGTTTAGTGGCATTCCCTTTTATGACTGGTTTCTATAGTAAAGATTTTATATTAGAATCTGCTTACGGACAATTTTTCTTTAGTGGTACGGTAGTATACTTTATAGCTACTATTGGTGCTATGTTTACTACTTTATATTCTGTTAAAGTCTTATATTTAACTTTCTTAACTAACCCTAATGGGCCTCTTGTTAACTATAAACATGCTCATGAAGGTGATTTATTTATGAGTATGCCACTTATTATATTAGCGATTTTCTCTATATTTTTTGGTTACATAACTAAAGATATCTTTATAGGGTTAGGTTCAGGTTTCTTCGCTGACAATAGTTTATTTATTCACCCTACACATGAAATAATGTTAGATACTGAATTTGCTGTATCTACTCTATTTAAGTTATTACCCTTAATATTCACTATCTCTCTTAGTGCCTTGGCTATCATCCTTTCAGAGTTTTTACCTAAAGTACTTATTAGTTTTAAATCATCTAGAATAGGTTATAATATATTTGGGTTTTTTAACCAACGTTTTTTAATAGAACTTTTCTATAACAAATATATAACAGGATTAGTTTTAAGATTGGGAGGTCAAACTACTAAAGTTATAGATAAAGGAAGTGTTGAGTTATTAGGACCATATGGGTTAGAAAAAGGTTTAATCGTTTTAAGTAGAAATATAGTAAATTTAGATACAGGAGTTATAACAAGTTATGCCCTTTACATACTAATAGGTCTTATATTTTATATATTAATACCTTATTTATCTCTAGCCGATAATAGTTTAATAATATTAATTATAGTATCTCTTTTCAGTATTTTAAACACTAAAGTTATTTAATATTTTTACATTAACAAATAGGTTAGTTTTCACACAAAAGAGCTTATTTATGTTTTTTTTATCTATTTTTAGTCCGCTTATCACCTATTTATTTTCCTATGCGATAATATATAACTATATAACAGTTTAGACAAACTAAGCTATTTTAATAAAAAGTTAACTAACTTAGTTAACTTTTTATAGTAATGTGATATTACTAAAATAATTAATC
>Ga0247733_1000306_pt1 | contig 30519 bp, 1 predicted proteins | sample UWRJL043104R2_FD_180932 | JGI IMG/M metagenome (GOLD analysis project Ga0247733, IMG submission 180932) | Plant litter microbial communities from Arlington Agricultural Research Station in Wisconsin, United States - UWRJ-L043-104R-2 | ecosystem: Environmental > Terrestrial > Plant litter >...
ATATAGTTTCTAACGTTATTAGAAAGTTTTAATATCGTTTGTATTTTTGATATATTGATTTTACGTTTCTTACTTTCGTAGATTTTTTAGTTCTAAGGTAATAGGGATTTACCTCGATTTTCATATTTTAATAGTAACTATATTTAGGCGGGGTACTACAACTATATCCCTACAGAAGTTAAGCTGCCTAACTAGTCGAAGATTAATATAGAGTTAGCGAAACTAGAGAAGGCTAAAGAGGAGACTAAGTTATAGCTATTAGTGGACGAGGCTACAGTAGAAGTAGTAGTAAAGAAGATATATAATAGTTAAGCGAAGCTATAACGTTTATAAAAGTAGCGGAAGCTATTAAAACGCAAGAAGTAGACGTTATTTAACACGGGGTTAAAGGAGGCCGAAGACTTAGAGCGTCTTAAGGCTTTAGAGGGCTTTAACTAGAAGATCGCGTCGGTGAATCCTAGCGCCCCTATAGGTACTACTATCGTCGATTAGTCGTCCTTCTAGGATTTATGCGAGGATACTTATAATAGTACTAGTTAAGTAGTTATTAGTAGTTCGTAAGGTTCGTATTATAGTGGAGCGAGATGGTCGTTATATAACGCGTGGGTTACGTGGTAGTAAGCGGCTATATCCTTTGGTAGCATACTTCGAAGAATGAAAGTTACCTCTCTCCTAAGCCGATAGGCCCTCGGGGCCCTTTCTATAATAATTAGCGACCGACGCGCGACTCGAACCTATTATAACCTTAGCCTTAGAAGCTATAGACGGAAAAGAGTACTTAAAGTCCTCTCGGGTTCGTAGAAAACGTAAAAAGGAAGTATACTAGTCTTTTCCTAGCGCGTAACGCGCCTAGAGGTGTAGCACTTAGAACTAAAATCTAAAAACTAATTAAGTAAGTAACTCCTTATTTTATCTAATAACTCCGTTAGTGCGTAATATTCGTAATAAAGCTATACTAAGTAAGAACTAGCGCGAATAAGAAGGAATAGAAGGAATAAGTATAGGGGCTATAATATAAACAGCGCGCCGGACTTATTAGCTTAGAGATAACTAAAAATACCTTAAGGGGCTATTTAGAAGACGGGAATAAGGTAAGCGGTAAGAAGTAATAATAATAATAAAGTATATAGAATAGATTAAGTAACGGCCGGATATAAGGGACTAATAATAAAGATAAAAGTAAGAATAAGACTAGACTAGACTAGACTAGACTAGACTAGACTAGACTAGACTAGACTAGGAACCAACCAAGACTAGATTAAGACTAACTAGAGTAAGGATAGAACAATACTAATATATAAGAAGCTAGAAAGAGATAGTATAGAAATTAAAGAGATAAAATAGAAGAAAGAAGAGGCGGTATATAGAAGTATATAAACTATAGTAAGAAGTATAAGAAAGAGTATTAACCTAAGAGTAACTAAAGCTACTATAATAATGCTAGGTCTAGACGTTCAACCCTAGTATAGCCGTACTAGATTAGAGATAGGCGCTTAAGATAGGCGTAGTATTACCTATAACCTACTAGATAGAACTAAGGCTAGCTTAAGTACGACCGATACTTAAATACTAACTAGAAGCTTAAGCGAGGAACCTCTAGTAGCGAATAAAGAGAGCGTATAAAGCGTAGATAAAGATACTAAGAGCCTATTAAGTAAGATAGTAAAAGTATTAGTAGATATTAGCTAATAGGCGAAGGGTATATACTAATCCCGTATCTATATAGTAGAACTAGCGCCCTTCTAGGAGAGTATAATTTTAAAGTTTAATAAAGATAATATAATAGCCTTTCTAGAAGAGTATATTCGCCAGGTAGATTATTATAACTAGACCTAGAAAGTACGTATTAAGAGAATTATTAAGTACTATAAAGAGGATCTAAAGGATATTATTAAGTACTCTATAGAGGAATAGACCTAGGTATAGAAAGAGAATAACTAGATAGTTCTTTAGTAAGTAATACGGGATAGGTTTAGAGCTATAAACTAAGCCTAGCTTAAGAAGAGTAAAGAAGTCTTTAAATACTAGCTAAATAACTACTAGAAAATAAAGAACCTAAGTCTCTAAGACTACCTTAATATATTTAACGTAAGATATAGTAAAGGTATAAAAGCGGGGACCTTAATTCTCCCTATAAAGAGATACTTTCTAGTTAGAGACTTAGGGAAGGAAGTAGCTTTATATATTCTTTAAGCTTTTAATCTCTCCCCTAGTTAGCTATTAGAATTTAATTTCTAGAAGATATAGCGTTACCTAGCTACTAATACTAAAGTATAGACTGAAGAACCGTTACTTAATTCCTTTAGACTAGTAGTATTAATGCCTAGCTCTCTAGTTCTAAGTAGTACTTAATAAGCGCTAGGGTTAGTAACGGTAATATAGCTCCCTAAACTAATACTTTTAATCTAGCTAGTTACCGATAGTAAATTAAGACTATAAGGAAGTATTAGGGTCCGATAGCTACTAGAATTAATCCCTATAGATATAGAGATCGACGCCCTAGTATACCGTCTTAGAGATATATAATTATAGAATACTACTATCTAAGATTAGAATCCGCGTAAATAAGAGCTACTAAGTAACTACTAGATCCGGTAGAAGGTTAAGATAAGACTTATAGGCCTATAGTAAGCGAGGTTAGCGTTAGCTTTACTTCTAAGCGTCTATTAAATACTAATAGCTATCTAACGCCCTATAGCCGCTCGACTGATATAAAATAATATAGTAGCGGTTTAACTAAATCTAAGTATAAGAGTAAATCTAGGTATAGACGGATGCTTCGGCTATAGAAACTCTAAGTATTATTTAATAGAGTACCTAGACCGCCTTATAATAAAAGATAACGAATAGGTATACTATAATATAGATACTAGGAGGTTATACTAGAGACCGGTAGATAACCCTTAAGGTAAGATTTAGTAAGTAGGGCGAAAAGGGTAGTAAAATAACCTACTAAAGCTACTAATCTAGAGGAGGTACGGGGTAGACTATATTCGGGAAATTTCCTCTTAGCTATTAATAGAACCTACGCTAGTTCTAGTACTAATACTAATAAGGATAATTAATACCTATATAGTAATTATAGATAAAAGCGAAGTAGCTAGCATTATTCTAGATAATATATAGAATAGAGAGTAGGTAGAGAATAATATAATAATATAACGCCTAGTCTAAGAAGAGCTTAAGAAAGCTCTAAGAGTATTAGCGGTATCTATCTAATAGCTACCCTATATAAAAGAAACGGAATATTAGCTTAAGGCCCTAGCTTTAGTTTAGAAAAAGAAAGCGGCTAAAAGCTTCTCTTAAGTCTAGAACTAATAAGATTAAGCGGACGACTACGTACTATTAAAAGTAATAATATTTATAGACCTAGATACTATACTAATAAAAGATGTAGTCTAGTTTAGGACTAAGTAGCTCTTAAGGCCGGCCGAAAAAGAAAGCTCTATTTCTTAAAAGATAAAGCTAGTAGAAAAACTAAAGCTAACCCTAGAAGTACTACTATAGTAACTAATAAATATCTAAGTAGATATTAAGCTATACGATATAATTATAAATATACTAGATATTAAGAAGCTTATATTTAAGAATACCTACTTAGACGAAGAATTCGAGTAACTCTAGCTTAGATTAGTAAGGATAGTTAAGGATAAAGAAACTAAGCGGAGCTTAGGTAATAGCTATAGGCCTCTATAGATTAATTTTATATAAGATTCCTATATACCGGACTATATAAGTATAGAGTAGATAAATAGATAATTTACTTACTATAGCCTATAGAAGCTAGGGTAAGCTTAAGTACTACCGATAGTAGGCTAAGACTACCTAGTTATTAGTCGAGTATACCTTAAGAATAAGGAGATAACTACGGCTAAATAGAGAGTACTAGACTAAAGTACTAGAGTAGAATATATTTAGTAGAACTACTCTTAAGTATTTATTAAGATATATACTATAAAAATCTCTACCCTTCTAGACTTAGGAGCGGAACTAAACACTATTTAACTAGTAATAATAGAAGTAGTAGGCCTTCCTATTAGCTTAATACCGGCGTTAATATCTAGTACTAAACTTATAATAGTAAACGGCGATTATAAAGTATTTTAAGAAATTATCTTTTAAGTACCGGTTTATATCGGATAAGTAGAAATTCTTATTAACTTCTTTATAGTTAAGTCCCTATTAAGCCCTATAATCCTAGGGAACCTATTCCTAGTAGATAGTAAAGTAAGCTTTTATTATAATAATAATAGCTATACGTATTATACGCTCTAGAGTAATTTAGGCGAAATAAGTACGTAGTTTATAGTAATAAAGCCGGACTTAATAAATAGTTAAGGAATATTTAGGGATAAATTAGAAAAAGTAATAAAACTATAGCTATTAGGCCTATAGCTTCTAAGAAAAAAGAAAATCTAACTAGTCCCGCAGTATTAGCCTCGATAGAAGCTTAAGTTATAACTATAAAGTAGGTTCTAAGTACCTAGGTAGCCTAAGAAGTGCCCTTAAAAGGTAAATAGGTCTATATAAAAGAGATAGACGCGCTACTAGAAGAAGACTTAGAACTAATAATTCGCCCTTTTTAGGCGTTAAGCGAAGATATAGAATAAGACTAATTACTTATACTAATAATATCTTAATTTATCTATTATAGTTACTAAGGAACTATTAGACGTATCGTCGATAGTAGCTTAATAATTAAAGATAATAATAGCCTTTTTATCGTAGACGCGCGGGATTATAATAAAGAGATAGATAAGCTACTTTAAGACTTAGTAGTAAAGCTAAAAATAGAGGCTTAAATAATAAGATAAGTAGATTAGTTCTAGAGGGAGTAGAACTAAAAGATATATAAAGAAGGAATAGCTTTTAAGATTAATACTATATATAAGACGAAGGATAGAAAGGTAGTACTAGTTAGGGAATTAACTATAATACTAGACCCCCTAGGTAGGAGACCGGACTAGAAGAAAAGAGTAAGAGTAAAGTAAAGTTATAATCTAGATAACAGCGAATAAAGCTTTAGTAAATATCTAATTAATAGATACTAGAATAAGTTAAGGGGAACTTAACTTACGCTAGAGCGCCTTTTATAAATAAAAATTAGTAAAAACCTATAACTAAAGAAATAGGATATACTTATAGAAATACTTTACTAATAAGAGCTAGCCTTATTCTAGGACTTTAGTAAAGCGGGATTAGTAAGCGATAATATTATACTACTAGTATAAATTTAAACTATCCTATACTTAGCGTAGTAGGAAGGATATTTCTCTATTCTATAAAAACTAAGAGATACGGTAATCAATATAATCTAGTAGTAGCTTACTTAAGAGATACTTAAGTATAGCTAAAGCCTATATTAAAACCCTTAGTTCTTAGTAAAGAAGAAGAATACGGGCTACTAACTAATTAATAATATCTAAAGAGTTAATAAAGTAACTCTCTAGGATATAAATCTACCGCTAAATACTAATAAATTCTTAGAAGAATTTACTAGATATTATATTATCTCTTTAATTAATTTCTTCTTAGGCTATGACTAGGTTCGCTTATATACTAAATTAAGACTCTTAATAGCCTTTTAGACGCCGCTAGGTCTAGTTTAATAATATATACTATTAATAAGGATAATAAATTTAGTAGCTTAGTTTATACGAGTAGTTATAAAGATATTACGAGACTAGATTCCGTACTAATATATACTATATATAGATAATATCGCTATAAAAGGCCTAAAGACCGACTATTATAATAAAGAGGTAGAGCTAGAACTACGCTAATTTATAGTTAAGTATATCTATAACCTAGACTATATACTTATAGATATAGAATTAGCGGGGTATATAGCTTCCGGTAGTAAATCTAACTAGTACTTCCTAGCTATAGATATAGTAGGATATATAGTAGATAAGAATAGTAGATACCTAGCTAGAAAAAAGGTAGCTAAGATCGTCGACTAGCCTACTTATATAACTCTAAGAAAGATTTAAATATTTCTAGAAGTTTACGTATACTACTAGATCTAGATTTAGAACTTTATATAAGTTACTAAACCTCTATTTAATCTATTACGTAAGAACCTAGTATTTAAGTAGAGCTCGGAGGCGGGGGAGATAATAGAATACCTAAAGTAAGCTATAATAATAGCCCTAGCTCTAGTAGCTATTAACTATGCGGATTCCCTTCGGGAAGTAATTAGGAGTCCTAATTCTCTAGAGAACCTTATTAAGAATAAGAAGAATAGTTCTAATTATTACGTAATAATACGCGCCTAAAGGATAAGAAAGATATTACTTACTATAGATATAGTAAACCTAGTTACTTTATACGTAATTATCGGTCTAAGAATAAAGTTATATAATAACTTAATACCTTACGTAAAGATAATACTACTAATAAAGAAGAATAGGACGTAATTAATAATATAAGTTAACTTACGCTTAATAAACTACCTTATAAAGATACTTAACTTTTTATTAACGATCTAGATAATAAATCTAATAATAACGAGGTTACTATTGGACCTACGGATCCTTTAGAATAAAAGGGACTCTAGTCTAAAATAGTAATACTATATATCGACGTATTTAAGTACCTTAAATCTAATTCCGATAGTAATAAAGAAAATTAAGGGCCTAGAGCGCTCTATAGGAAGGGAAAGCTACCTTAAAATAACTAATAATAAGAGCTTATAGATAGAGCTAGGGTAAGATAAGTTAACTAGGCTCCGCTAGATAAGGAACTAGTCTCTAAATAGATAGATTAGTATATAGACGACTAAGTCTAGTTTATATCTAATCTTAAAGTAATAAACGGTAAGCTATATAGAAAACTTAACTCTCTTAAACTAGTCTCTATATATATATAAGATCCTTAGGTTAATACTATAACTCTAACGCGCGAAAATAAGACTAAGACTAAGAATAACCTTAATACGGCACGTATCTTAGCTAAGATAGCCTTAGAACTAAGATATAACTTTAATCTCTAAAATCTTAACTATAGACGCCTCTTATAGATAGTATATTATTATAATAATTACGTCCTCTATAACGTAGATAAGCTATTCTACGATAGCTAGCTAGAAGCGAAACCTAATTATATATAATAATAGTACGATTGCTAGTTTATAGCTTACGCTAAATATTTATAGAATAAGAGGGTAAGTATATATTTCTATACGGACAACGAAGCTAATAATACTACTAACTAAATTAGGATAACTCTACTTATTAACGAATACTATACGTTTGACTTATAGTATATATACTTAGTAAATAAATATAAGAAATATAAGTAGGATAAAATTAAGAATAAATTCCTCTCTACTATAACTTTTTTAGAAGTATAAGTACTAGGAGTTATATCTAATATCTCGCGGTAATAAATATAACATCTCTAATTAAGTTATTAATCTAACTAAACGGAGTTAAGATAAAAGTACTACTAAATTTAGAAGCTAAGGCTAACTACGTCTCTATATAAGCTATAAGCCGAGCCCGGCTATAGATTTCTAAGCGGCCTTACCCCTATTATCTATTAGTAGATAATGGCTAGATAATGCTAGGATAACCCGTTATTAGTTACGAAGTACTAAAAGCACCTCTTAAAATTAATAGATACTAGAAAAAGATTAATCTAGACTTTCTTAGACTAGCTACCTACGACGTTATATTAGGACTACCCTAGTTACGAGAATATAATCTAGTAATAGACTAGAAGAATTAAAAACTCTTATTAAAAGGCTATGCCTACTAAACTAGCCTAGGACCCACGTATCGGCAGCGTTTAATAGTAAATAAGAAGACCCTTAGTAACACGGCTTCGTACTAATCTAAATTTAAAGTCCGGTTAGGCTTTACCTCTAAGTATACGAAATATAATAATCTACTTTAAGACTTTAAATAAGCTTATATAGAAGTAACGGAGAATAAGGTATCTTCTAATATATTAAAAGAATACTAAGAATAGGTATATCTCTTTTAAGAAATAGTAGATACTAAGGTACTACTAAAATATTAGAAATAGGATTATATAATTAACCTTATACTAGGAATAGAGCCTCCCTTTAGATCTATTTATAGATTATTAGAACTAGAGCTTAAAGCTCTAAAAGAATATATCTAAATAAATCTATAAAAAGGTTTTATCCGACTATCTAAGTTATCGGCCGGATTTTTTATACTATTTATTAAAAAGAAAGATAGTAGTCTCTAACTATACGTAGACTTTTATAGGCTTAATAAAATAATAATTAAAAACTAATACCCTCTACTAAATATCTCTAAACTATAGGACTAACTATCCTAAGCTAAGATATTTACTATACTTAACTTATACGGAGTATATAATCTTATCTATATAAAGAAAGAAGAAGAATAGAAAATAGTATTTTAAATATACGAAGGATACTTTAAGTATACTATTATATTCTTTAGTCTTATAAATATATCTATAACTTATTAAGCACTTATTAATAACGTACTATAAGAATATTTAGATATATTTATTATCGTATACTTTAATAATATCCTAGTCTACTTAGAGAACTCTTAAGACTACGTTAAGTACGTAAAGATAGTACTCTAATATCTCTCTAGAGCCGAACTATAGTTAAAACTAGAAAAGTATAAATTCTATAAAGAAGAAGTAGAATTCCTTAGATTCCTCGTTAATACTATAAGAGTTAAGATAAGCCCTAATAAGATTAAAGTAGTATAAGAATAGTAACTACCTAAAATAGTTAAGAAAGTCTAAGCGTTCTTAGGGTTCCTTAACTTTAATTAATAATTTATTAAAGGATTTAGTATAAAAACCTTACTACTTACTAGACTTATAAGGAAAGATATACCCTTTATCTAGAGTAAGAAATAATAAAATATCTTTAAAATCTTAAAGTAAGTATATATCGAACTCTTTATTCTAGTTAGCTTTAGAAGTAATGAACCTTTATAAATTAAAACTAATACCTCTAACCTCGTATTAGGTATATATACTCGCTAAGAAAGAAACGGTATATAGTACTCTATTACCTACTACTTATAAAAGTTTATATTACTAGAGAAGTAATATAACGTTTATAATAAAGAACTTATAATAATAGTAGCTACTATTAAGTATTAGAGAATCTATACTAAAAGCTATTTCGACCTTATAGTCTTTACTAACTATAAGAACTTAGTATAGTTTATAACGACTAAGTAGCTTAACTAACGATAAGTCTACTAGTCTAAGATACTTAGGTAATATAAGTTTAAGATTATATATAGACCCGGAAAAGATAACGTATATACTAATATACTAAGCTAACGTAGTAATATCGCGGGTACTAAGAAAACTATAGATACTACTATTCTTAAATAAAATAAAGATAGATTACTAGGACCCGTTTAATAACTTAATAATATTATAAAAATTAGGAATAAAGTACTAGAGGAACTTTAAGAAGCTATAATTATATAATACTATAACGACCCCGTATATAGATACCCTAGAATTAGAAGAATAATATAACTTATCTAATAAAATTACGACTTCCTATAAATAAAGGCTAAAGTAGTATTCTATATTAAGAAATATACTAATTACTAAAGAAATAAGTATAATATATACGCCCTATATAGAGATATATAACTAATATTAATATTAGAAGAACCCTAGACCGATATAGTAATAGATTTTATTATAGGACTTCCTATATTAAGAGACTCTACTATAAATATTAGGTATAATACTATACTTATAATCGTAGACTAATTTATAAAGTATACTAAAATAATACCTTTTAGTAATACCCACACTACTAAGTAATTAGGATTTATCTTACTAGACTATCTTATACGATACTATAGTATCCTAAAAATAATTATTAATAATTAAGATAAGCTCTTTACTTCTAATTACTAGATAACCCTACTTACTTTAATAGAAACTAAGTAAAAATTATTAACTATATATTATCCGTAAACGGATAGATAAATAAAATAAATAAATTATATAATAAAGATCTATCTTAAGATCTATAGTAATTCTAGATAAACTAATTAGGTTTTACTACTATCTATAGCTTAGTTAGCCTATAATAATAAAATAGCTAAAGTAATAGAATAAATACTCTTCTTCGCTAATTACGGACGATACCTATATCTCTTTAAAAGAATATTTCTTATAATAAAAACCTAGAAAGTAATAGTAACTACTACTAAACTAAAATAAGTCTATAAGAAATTACGCTTATATATAAAGTAAGTATAATAATATAGTATTTTATATATTAATAAAAAATAAAAAATAGTATCTCTACTAAAAGAGAGGGATAAAGTATATCTTTATATAAAAAACTTACGTATAAAGCGACTAAGTAAAGGATTAGACTATATTAAAGTCGGACTATTTTTAATTCTAGAGAAAAAGAGACTCGTTAATTATATCTTATAATTTCTAAAAGATATAAAGATCTACCTAACTTTCTATATATCTTTATTAGAATTAGCAGACCCCTAAATACCTCTTTAAATAAACTAGTAGTATAAAACCGACTAAAAAGATAAGTTTAAAGTTAAATAGATCCTCGACTATTAAACTAAGAACTATAGGAAAGAATATCTAGTTAGATAGAAAGGTTATCTAGAATCTAAAAATATATAGGAACCTAATACGAACCTTACAAACTACTAATAACTACTTAACTAGTACTATCGCGAGCATCCTTATATAAATTCTAGAAGGATAACTAGTTAATAATAGTAGTATTTATAGGGGCGCTAGGGTTTACTAATATAATCTTCTAGTTAAAGCCCTTTAAAGCTTTAAGACGCTCTAAATCTTCGGCCTTCTTTAACCCCGTGTTAAATAATACCTACTTCTTACGTTTTAGAAGCTTTTACTACTTCTATAAATATTATAACTTCACGCGACTATTATATATCTTCTTTACTACTACTTCTACCGCAGCCTCGTCTACTAATAGCTACGACTTAGCTTCCTCTTTAGTCTTCTCTAGTTTCGCTAACTCTATATTAATCTTTAACTAGTTAGGCAGCTTAACTTCCGTAGGAATATAGTTATAGTACCCCGCCTAAATATAGTTTCTATACCGCGTATTTAAAGACGATATCTTATACCCTATAGTCTTCTTTATATAGCGAGTATAGGAAACTATTATAATAATACTAGTAGCGTTAATACGATCTCCGATAGAATAGTAAAGGGCAGTTAAGCGGGAGAATATCGATATTACTTATAAGAATATAAGGTTTTAGAGAGGGAGATAATATTATAACTAGTCTTATAAAGCGCGGGGGCCTTGCCTTATAAAGGGCCGCTAAGCTTAGAGACTAAATTATCGGGCTCCGGACCTACTAAATTCGATATTACGTAACTATAGGATCACGTGCACTACTAGCGTATTATAAAGCGTTAGATTATATTAAGATCTTAGAACCTTAACGCATCCTAACTACTATAATATAACTATAGTATATAGTAGTCTATAAAGCACCCCTATAGAGCTTCGTATTTAATCTAAGTTACTTCCTTAGTACTAGACCTTGTCGGAACCTCTTCGTAACTCTCTTATAATTATCCAAGACTTAAGAACCAATCTAAGCCCCTTCGTACGTCTACGACCAATCAGAAAGTCCCTAGGATATATTAAGATTAATTATAGATCAAGGATCTTAATAACTATCCCCTTAGTCTAAGGTAGAATAGCCTTAGGCGGCGCCTATTACCTAGGTATTAAGTCTTCTAGAGTAGGTTCTAATAGACTAACGTAAAAGACTAGGTATATATCTAGGGTATCCGGAATCTCTAGATAGTAGGCTTACTTTCTATACCTTATAAGTATTTAGAACGGGCCTAGGTATTTATCTAATAACTTCTTCTTTAGTCTTCCTATTTAGATATACCTTACGTCGAGGTATATAGGCTAGCCTAGACTATACTCCTTTATCTTATACTAAGTATTATAGTACTTAGTTTATTAAGTTTATATAAGTTTTAGTTAAGTCTTAACTTCTTCTATCTACCTTACCTATTCTTAACCCGTCTCTAAGGCCTTAGCCGAGCTGCCCTTTTTTAGGGCTAGATCGGATTAGATCGCGGTTAGTAGGTAGTATCTATAGATTACTTTAAAGAACGCCTTTCCTATAGACTTATATCTTGAATTATTATATAAATATTCTACCTTAGTAAGCTACGTCGCCTAATCGTCCTATTCGTAATTATAATATATACGGAGGTATTATTCTAATATCTAGTTTTACTATTCTATTTACCCGTCCGTCTATAGATAAAAGGCTATAAAGAGTAGTCTTCTCGTCCCTAATAGATAGAAGAAAGTACTCTAGTAGACTAAGGTAAAGATACTTCTATAGTCTAATACGATTAACGTTAGTAGGCTATAGAGACGTATAATCTCCCTTATAAATATCTAGACTAAACTAGAGATATCTAAATCGGCCCTAACTAAGATATAGTAGGCTATCTTAGAGAAACGGTCTATAACTACTAGGATCGTATTATAGGTTTATCTATAATAGAAGCTTAGAGGGAATTCTATAATAAGATTTATTAATATATCCTTCTATAGGCCTATTAGAATTAGTAGAGGTTATAATTCTCTATACTTTAAATATCTAGTAGGTTTAGCTCTCTAATAGGCCTAATAAGTACTTATATAGTCCTTTATATATTAGCGTATCTTTAGCTACTAGAATTCTCTCTATTTTAAGTAAAGAATCTTTATAAATTTAAAATGCCCTATAAGCGGGTTATCGTAGTAGGTTTAGAGAATCTCTAGCTAAGCTTCTAATAGGACGTATAGTTTATCTCTATATATTAGTAAACCCCCTTATACCTTCGCCTAGCGTAGTACCTAGGGTGCCCTAACCTAGACTAGTTTCAACTACTCTAATTCTACCCTCTCTATCTAGTCGTCGTTAGCTATCCCCTAGGTAATTATCTTTACTAAGGGGTTTAATAGGTCTTAGACGTCTCTATTAGACGTTACTATAACTAGTCTACCCGGAACTCCCCGTCGGATAGCGATCGCTATTCTAGGCTAGTTATAGCTAGTCTAGGGTAGATTTATACTTAGTTCTTTAGTATCTTAATTCTATCTATAGGTTAGATTAAGCTTACGTAGAAGCTCTCGGTATATACGCCCCTATTCTTTAAGAGTATTATTTTCTCTATTACTTTAGGACTTATAGTCTAGCCTTCTAGAAGAGTTATTAGCCGGGTTCGTTCTACCTAGTTAATATATAATAATAAAGTTAAACGCTGTAAGTTACTTAGCCTATCTTATCTATCTTCTAGATAAGGCCTTAGTAGTTATAAATCCTTATAGATTAGCGTAGTTAGTTAGAAGCTCTACCTCTAGTAATATATCCTCTAGGTAATATCTCTAGTATTTAAAGGACTCTATTATAGCGAGTAATTTACCGTTATAAGTATTATAATTATATTTAACGGCAGTTATCTTTTAAAAGAAGAAGATAACTAGGTACTATTACTCTTTTCTAGCCTTATCTAGTATAGATTAGCTTAGGATATCTAAGATTATAAATTCTAATATATTAGTCTCTACCTGCGTACGTAGACTAGGGTTAAAATATACTAATAGGAATCCTCTTAAGAATCTTACTTTAATATCGTAAAAGAACCTCTTAGCCTTATCTATTAGTTTAATTAGTCTAGATTTCTCCTTCCTTTATCTAGCCCCGCCTTATGCCGGATCTAGACCCTTAGTTACTAGATTAAGGGGAGTAGCTACTTAAGAAAACTCTTTAATAAATTTCCGATAGTAATTAGCGAAGCTTAAGAAGATCTAGACTTCTTAGACTATCCTAGGCCTAGGCTAGTCTTAGATAGTATTAACTTAGTTAGTCTTTATTTTTATACTCTTAGAAGTTACTATAAAGTCTAAATACGCTACTTCTTATATATAGAAGTCGTACTTCTTAAGTTTTATATAAAGCTTATACTTTTAGAGTTAATCTAGTACTATTTATATATAGCTAGTATACCCCTTCTTATTCTTTAAATAGATTAAGATATTATCTAGGTAGATAATATAGTATATATCTAGAAAATCTAATAAAGCTAAGTTTATATAACTCTAGAAAACCGCTAGGATATTTATTAGACTAAAAGGTATTACTATATATTTAAAGTGTCTATATTATATTCTAAAGGCGGTCTTCTATTCGTCGCCTTTCTAGATCTAAATTCTATAGTAGTGTTACGGCCCAGGCCTTACATAAAGGAACGGAACATCACTACGGCGTAGTATCTAACTGAACAAGGGTTACAAATAAAGGATCACGTGACGTGCTCAGTGATCAGTAGTCTTAGCACTACTAAGCAGCTAAGCGCTTAGTGATTAGCCCTACTTAGTGGTACTAATTACACTAATTACACTAATTATTATTTATATATAGTTTTAGTCGAAGTCTCTATAAAGGAGCTTCGTAGTCAAAACTCTTAACTAGTGTTCTCTTTAGAAATATATCGCCAGACTGCATATATAGTTAGTTATTCTATAGTTGGTTATAGAATAGGTTTATATTACCCCTACCATTAGGCAGTTGACTCCTATACTTGATTCTACTAAATACTACCTCGGTTATCGCTGCTTAAAGCTATCCTTCCCTAATCCGGACTAAGGTTTAGTAAGTAGACTAATACCCGTAACACTTTAACTACCTACTAGGTATTAAGAACTAATTATTAATAATAACGACTCTGTAAACCCTACGCACCTCGGTAAGCAGCGCTAGCGTACCGGCGACAAACCCTACTTTAGTACTAGCTACCTAGGCCAATCAAATCCAATAGTTATAGCTGTAAATTCAGGAATTAATAGAAGTAGTTGTAAATCTACGCCTAGTGGCCACGCTGATAGCTAGGATCTCTATCCCGGAAAGCTATAAAGGTAGATAAGAAGGCCTTAAGACCTTTCTTACTAACATAGAGCTCTACTATCGGTTTAATACATTATCTTTCCTAAACGATTAGGATAAGATTTTGGCAGCCTCTATATATATAAAGGGAAAAGCCGTAGAATAGCTTTAACCCCTTATTTCTAATTATCTCGATAACGTAGATAACGTCTCGGAATATAAGGAAGAAACTACAAAGGTTTTTCGGAACTAGAATTCTTTTAAGAAAGAGATTATTAGTATATTCGGAGAAGTGGATAAGTAATAATAAGCGGAAAAAGTAATCCTCGTAATTAAGTAGAAGGGATCTGCGAGCCGGTATACCGCGGACTTTAAGTAACTCTAAGCTAAGATTAACTAGGACGACGCCCCACTCAAGACAGCCTACTATAATAGTCTTAAGGAGAACGTTAAGGACGAAGTTTCGCGTAGTAATAGACTAGATAGCCTATTAGATATAGTTAAACTAGCCGTCCGTATTAACAACCGACTCTACGAACGATTATAAGAAAAAAAGAATTAATCTAGGCTAATTATTGCCAACTCTAGTTAAGGACGAACTAGAACCTATATCCGTAGGAATCGTGATAGAGACGTCGTTATAGATATTAATAAAGTCTAAGAAAAGAAATAACGCAATAACCGTAAGTTCGATAAATAGAAGAAGTCGTATAACGGGACCAGCGCTAAGGAATAGTAGAATAGGTTTAATAATAATGCCTATCTAGCCTACGGTATAGTTAGCCACTTCCGAAGGGACTACCCAAAGGCAGCCGAACGAATTAAGGCTATTAAAATTACGATAATTAGGTTCTAGGAGCCGCTTCCTAAGGGATAAAAGTATAAGGAACTAGAACCCGAACCTAAGTCTAAGTTAGGACCGGAAGTACCTTTAAGTAAAAGCGAGTCTAAGAAAGAGACTCCTATTAAAGATATACGAATAATATCTATACTAGAAATTAGCTAAGAATATCCTAGGATAGTAGGAGGCTCACGGGAACCTAATAAAATTAGATTAATAGATTCCGAAATCTTCCAACGACTCAATAACAACCGTTACTAGTTATGCGGAATGGAAAACCATAAGAGACTAAAATACTCTCTTATAAAATTAACTTTTAAGATTTCTAGCCCCTTCTATACTCTTGCGTACCAACGCGCTCGACACGAATAAGGACTCTAGTTTAGACTTTTATCCAATACGCGTAAACCTATAAAGGTATATAGGGAAATCGCCATAGAACCTTATTAAGTAAGCGATATTAAGGTATATATACGAGTAAGAAACCATTAATACTAGATCTACGGAGTAAAGGGACACCTAGAATAGAAATACCTACTCTAAAGCTAAGTAACTAAAGTTATTAGGATAGAATACGAAATAGTAATAGAGATTATAATAAAATACTAAGGACTAAAAGAATCCAAGACTTATTTAACTAAGCTCGATTATTAGAAACTGTGTTAGATAGAATATCGTTTAGACTAGTATTACCTTTACGAATAGATAAAGAAGGAAGTACGCCTCTAACCCGGGATCCACTCCTATAGGTATATCTTAGAAGAAGAGTGCCCTATTATAGAGTGCCATGTACACGACTACGATACCTAGGCCACTTAATATAATATTACTGGATAGATATAATACTACGAGGATGACTATATAACGCACTACTCTATAAAATACGATATAGGAATATTCCCTACCGGTCTAAATAAGGTCGTTACCTTGGCGTGTATAAATAATCTATATAAATAAAATTATACTAACCCTATATATTAGGGCACCCACTAGTACCTTTACAAAAAAATAGAAAGAGATATAGATAAGGTCTATCTATATTACCTCGCGCTTAGAGAATATATAGCCAGCACGCCCACTTATAAGGAGTATTAATATATCGATATCTTCGAGTGTTTATAACCTACGTGTAAGAAATACTGCGAGCAAGTAGAGTAAGCCTTAGGCCTTAAACTATTAAAGGCTCTTTAGTTCGAGAAAGCCTATAAATAATAGAAAGGATGATATTAACGTTAGTAGGATTAGGAGTTCTAGAAAGCTTTAGTAGGATTACGAATTAAATACCGAGAAGGTATAATCCCGGAAATCAAGGAAGAATCTTAACTAGAGGAAATTATAAAATATAATGATAATAAGAAGTAACCTAAGCTCTTATCGTATGCTAACGAATGGACTTTAAACAACGAAGACTTTAAAGAAGCTAGAACTTAGGATAAACCTAAAGGCCTTAAAGTAGCTAAGATTGGAGAATTATCCGACTATAGAGTTATATATTAGACTAGTTACTATAAGGACCAATGCCTAACCTATCTCTTAAGTAAGGAAAGTGGATATTATCCCCGACGACTAAGGAAGGATAATATAGTAAAAAACTAGCCAACTACTAGGGATAGGGTCTTACTAGTAGAAAGAATCTTAAAACGACCCTTAAGATAGTAAGCGTAGGAAATGCGCCTAATACGTTTAATATAAATATTAGAATACGAGGAACCTAACTCCGAGTACTATTAGATAGTGGGGCAGAGTTCACTATAATCTTACCTAGAGTAGTAGAGAAACTTAGTATACCTTACCAAAATAAGGAAATACTAATTATTATATTCTTAGCCGACGATACACCAACCGGATATAGTAATAGAATAATTTATCTTAAAATAGAAGCTATTAAGTTTATAATAAACGGAATTACCGATAAACAACGAATCAATATTATAGACCTTAGAGAATTAGATATATTTATAGGTTATAATTAGCTAGCTAGGTATAATCCGATGATTAACTAGAAGTAATAGAAGTTATAAGGCCGAATATCTACGATAAAGGTGGCTAATATATAAAGATTAGAAACTAAGATCTAGTATATACCCCGGGGGGGATAGATAGAAGAGATCTTACTATAGAGGATAGCTAGAATCTATATAAAGGACCCGTTAAAAATCGGAGTTATATAGATACGGAAGGTTACAGCCTAGATAGCCCTAGAACTAAAACTTCTAGAGTAGAGAAAAGACGTTAAAACTCTACTTACTATACTACCGGAATACGAAGACTTCCGAAGCCTATTTAAAGAAAATAATGAAATAGACTTATCTAATTACTAAGAATAGGATTATAAAATATACTTAGAGGAAGGAGTAAAACTTATTCCCGGACGAATGTATCCCTTATTAGCTAATTAATAAGAAGCGCTAAGGGAGTATATTAATAAGAACTTAAAGCGTCGCTTTATATAAGAAAGTAAAAGCAAGTTTATAGCGCCAATCCTCTTCGTATCTAAGAAAAATAGGAAGCTACGCTTGTGCGTAGATTACCGTATACTTAATAATATAATAAAAAAAAACCGATACCTACTACCCCTAATATAGGAGCTTATAGAGAAGCTCTAGGGTAGCTAATAGTTTACTAAGTTTAATATCTGCGACGGATTCCACCGAATCCAAATAGCTAAGAGACATAAATAGAAAATAGCGTTCTGAACTAGATTCGGACTCTATAAGTATATAGTTATACCTTTTAGGCTTATAAACGCACCCGCCACTTTCTAAGTAGTTATTAATAGCGCCTTATACGAATACTTAGACGTATTCTATACGGCTTATATTAACGACGTGTTAATATACTCTAGCGGAACGCTAGAGGAATATAAGGAATAGATTAGAAAAGTCTTAAAGAAGTTATAAGAATATAAACTACTTCTATACCCTAATAAATGCGAATTCCACGTCACTAAAACCGATTATTTAGGATTTATTATATCTAGAGAAGGAATTTCCATAGACCCTAAGAAACTTATAGCTATACGGGACTAGCTAGTACCCAAGATAGTTAAGGAAGTGTAGTCCTTTTTAGGATTTATAAACTTCTATCGAAAGTTTATATAGGGATATTCGAAAACCACGGTACCTTTAACGGAAATTACGAAGAAAGAAATAGGATTTTATTAGAAATAAGAATAGTAAAAGGCGTTTAATAAGTTAAAAGAACTCTTTATAATAGTACCTATACTATAGATACATAACCCGCGATTACCACTACGAGTGGAAACGAATGCATTAGATTATGTATTAGGAGTAGTACTTACCTAAAAATATAACGACGGTAAGTAGAGACTAGTATTCTACCACTCCCGTAAGTTCTTAGGTATAGAACTAAACTACAACGTTCACGATAAAGAACTATTAGCAATAATAGACTCTTTTGAATAATAGGAAGCTTAGCTTATTAGAGCTAAGTACTAGATTAAGGTCTACTCTAATTATTAGAACCTTATGAGCTTCACTACGACTAAGAAATTAAACTAACGATAGGTTTAATAGGCCGAAACTATAGCTAACTTCGACTTTAAAGTATACTATAGAGTAGGAATACTTAATGGCGCAGCCGATACGCTAAGTCGACGAATAGATCTTAGAGAGACTAATTACCCATTAGTATACGACGCCGTGCTTAAGTCTAAGTAAGATAGTATACTATACTATAATTAACCGCGACTTACCAAAATAGCCGTAGTAATAGAGTTGAAAGATATCTAAAAAGAACGCCTAGGACGATATATAAAAGAAATCGATAGTATACCTAAGGTAGATAACATCTACCTTAATAATAAAGAATACGACTTCCTAACCCAAGCTAACGAATATCGGCCCTACGTTTCACCTAAGCTTAGGATTAAGCTTATCTAGGATCTATATAAGTTAAGGATGTATAGATACCCTAGTACGGATAAAATAGTCTAAAGAATTTCTAACTAATATACTATGCCAAACGTACGAAAATTAGTAAAAATAGCCATAGGCGACTGTTTAGCTTGCCTAAAGAATAAGCCTAAGAGATATAAGCCCTACGGGTTATTATAACCCTTGGAACTACCTATACGCCTATAGATTAGTGTTACGATGGACTTTATTATAAAGCTTCTAAAATTATTAGAACCCGGATCAGCGAGGCTATATAACTCAATATTAGTAATTATTAATCAATTAACCAAAGCATCGTACTTCGTATCTATAGAAGAAACTATAATAGCGGAAGAAATAGCCTATAAGATTACTAAGTTATTAGTAGTGTACTACGGTTTGCCTAAACAGTTCATTATAGACTGCGGTACGCTATTTACTTCTAAATACTAGAATACGTTATTATCCACACTTAGTGTTAAAAAGAAGCTATTAATAAGCTTCCACCCTTAAACGGATGGACAAACCGAACGGACTAATTAAACGTTAGAATAGTATCTACGAATATACGCCAACTAATAGTAAGATAACTAGGTAGAGTTACTCCCTATAGCGTAATTAGCCTATAATAGTACTATATCCTCTATAATAAGACATTCGCCATACTACGCGAATTACGGATATAAACCTATAGTTTATTAAGATCTAAAGGATATCGAAAGCTTATTGGTTAGAGCCAACGATAAAGCATAACTAATAAAGGAGTTACACGATCTTCTATAATGAAATATAGCTAAACGCAACTTTACGATAGCCAAATCAGCGAATAAAAAAAGGCTTAAGGGACTAAGCTTTAAAGAGAGGGATAAAGTCTTCCTTTTACGCAAAAATCTGAAGACAAAACGGCCATATAATAAATTAGACTAATTACGACTAGAACCTTTTAAAGTACTAGAAGTTCGAGGACCCGTAAATTATAAACTCTAACTTTCTAAAAATATGCGTATACACCCGGTATTTTATATATCCCTTTTAGAACCGGCATTCTAAAACGCGGAACTTGAGACCGAGGTCGAACTAGAAAATAACGAGTATAAAGTTAAAGAAATTCTAGATTATTAAAAATTTAGACGTTAGCAAAAGTACCTAGTAAAGTAGAAGAACTAGCCGAGTAGTTATAATACTTAGGAATTAAGAACGAACCTTATAAATTATCTGAGGTTATTAACTAGTTTCTATCAAGCTTAGGACGCTCCTAGAATCTATCAGGCAGGTTCTTAAAAGTACTCTAAGTCGAAGGACCTAGCAAAGGACCGGAAGGAGTATACTTAGGAAACTTAATAGTTTCTCTAAACTCTTACTCCTTAATACTCCGCTTCTCCACCGCGATAGCCTCCTCAGCACGACGATTAATTAAATCTATTTATAGGCGTAGTCACTCCTCCTAAGCCCGCGTAATGCGTAAATCTTTTAATACCTTCTTATAGGCCTTTATCGCAATATCTTACATAGAACGAGTTTCCTTAATCTAAGCCCGTAACTTCTCTTTCTCGTCTACCAGCCGCTTAAATTCCGACTTAGTAATGCGAATATCGCACCGTTAACTACGCTTTAAATAATTACTATACTTCCCGGACCGAAGATAAACTTTATATATATACTTATAAGCAATATACGCCGAATATTTCCTAGCTATAACTTTACTAAAAGATTTAATAAATTCGTATAGACGATGACGACGGATGGTACTAGTAGTTAGTAGTTAGGGCATGGCGAAACTAAGGATTATAGCTAGAGCTTATAATACGGGGGCAACTCTAGTTATAAGCTAGCTAGGCAATAGGTTATATAACTCGAGGACTAGTTATAGAAGAGAGGGGATAGTGTTACGGCCTAGGCCTTATATAAAGGAACAGAATATCACTATAGTGTAGTATCTAACTAAATAAGGGTTACAAATAAAGGATCACGTAACGTGCTTAGTAATTAGTAGTCTTAGCACTACTAAGCAGCTAAGCGCTTAGTAATCAGCCCTACTTAGTAGTACTAATTATACTAATTACACTAATTATTATTCGTATATAGTTTTAGTCGAAGTCTCTATAAAGGAGCTTCGTAGTTAAAACTCTTAACTAGTGTTCTCTTTAGAAATATATCGCCAGACTGCACACACAGTTAGTTATTCTATAGTTAGTTATAGAATAGGTTTATATTATCTCTACCATTAGGTAGTTAACTCCTATACTCGATTCTACTAAATACTACCTCGGTTGCCGCTGCTCAAAGCTATCCTTCCCTAATCTAGACTAAGGTTTAGTAAGTGAACCAATACCCGTAATAAGTAGGCGTCTTATATATCTAGTTTTATATAGATCTAGGCCTAGCTAAGCTAATCTAGACTCTTCTAGATTAGAGAGAGTAAGTAATAATTCTTAATAGTAATTACGTTTAGTCCTCTATAGTCTACGTATAGTTTAAGAGAGCTATTCTTTTTTTAGGTAAAAAGAATCGAGGCGCTAGTAGAGAAGATAGAGTAGTATATTTATTCTTATACTAAGTTTATATAGATATATTCCCGTAGGATCTCTAACTCTTAGACTAATAGGCTATAGAGTAGACTAAATAAGGGCTATTTTCTAGATAAGATATCTATTAAAAGTTTATATAGTCTATACTCTATTAGTATAGTAGAGTTATCCGCTAAAAAGATATTAGAGTACTTAGAGAAGTAGTCTAATAGAGTACTTATATATCTCTACTCTACTTATTCTAATTCTCTTATAACTAAGGTAAATCCCTATATATTAGAGTCTATAAGGCTAGTCTTAAATATAGTAGGGTTCTCTAGTCTAATCTAGATATATAGGACCCGCTAGTCTATAAAGGTAAGTATAGACTATATAAAATTAGGCTAGAAATTCTAGATCTTTAGCTAGAGTATATCTAGTATAAGATTAAAACCGTCTATCTCCCTAACGTAGAATATATTAGTACCTACCTAGGTTCTACCTAAGCTATCTTAGACTTAGTACCTAGTCTTAGTCTATTCTTCTATAAGAAGGTCCTCCCCGTTAAGGGTCTAAAATCCCTCTTAAGCCTTCTTATTAACTAGGGTACTAGAGGCTTTAGTAAGTTTTATAGATATAAAGTTAGCCTCCGCTTTATAATCTACTAACGCCTAATATAGAATTAGGCTAGATAAGCCTAGAAGTACTACGTCTAATATAATTAGGGTACTTCTAGGCCTATCTAGGGAGTATCTACCCTTTCTAGAAGTAGCTCTAGTAATTTAGTTTAAGGAGTAATACGTTATACCTACCCTATAGCGAACCCCCTATAAGTAGACTAGACTTTTCTCTTCTTCGCTAGTTTCGCCTTCTACTTTAAATAGTTCCTCTTAATATACCCTTTCTTATAATATTTAAAATAGAGTTCTTTATTCTTTATCTTTTAGTCTCTAATTACCTTTACTCGGTCCGGGGCTCCGGCGGCTAGTCTTATTAGAATCTAAAAACTCTAGTAGCTCTAAGAGGATATTAAAACTTACTTTAGAGGCTTATTCTTTTTATCTTTCTTTTTATCTCTTAGTCTATCTCTTTTACCCGTATATTTAGCGTATTCTTACTCTTCTAGTATCCTCTAATATTAGCTAGCGTTATTCTTAAGGTAAGTAAGGCTAGTCTAAGTCTATAGAACTAGATCTAGCCTAGTTTAGACCTTAGAGTCTAGGGTATTAAAGAAGACTTATATATATTCTAGGTCGTCGTTATTAAAGGCTATATTAGGGTTAATCTTACCCTATTACGTAATTAGGTAATATAATAGTTTAGACGGGAATCTTATATCTTATCTTATTTAAGATATCTTCTTTCTAGCCTTTTATTTCCGTTTCTAGTCTATATCTAGTATTTCTAGCATCTTCTACTTTATATAGGCCTAGGTTAGGGTCTCCCCTATATAGGCCCTCTTAATCTACTTCTAATAGATTAGAGGAGTCCGGTCTAGGTACTTTAAGGCCTAGCTAGTCTAGGCTTCGGGAGTTAGGAAGATTTAAGTATTTAAAATATATTCTTTATATCTCTAGCGCTAATTATTATAATTTTCTCTTATTTTTTTCTTATATTTCGTTGGTAGTTTAGCCTTTAGTAGCTAGCTACTAAGTACGACGGAGCTATAGTTAATTAGAGTAATAGATAGCGGCGTATATATAGGGTTATTTAGTTCTAAATAGTCTAGACTAATCTAGAGTTATCCTAGGTAGTTTATAGAGCTCTAGTAGAATTAAAGTTTAGCTTTAAGATCCCTAATCCTTCAGCGGAGCTCTACTTAGACTTTAAGCTTTTAAATCTACTTCTATAGCGCCCTCTCCGTTATACCTTTCTCTAGTAGTATTAAAGCCCTAGCTCCTTAGATCTATTAGGCTTAATCTAATATATAGAACTCTACTAAGGGTTAGCGATTTTATTAATCTACTATTAAAGAGGCGCGTATTTCTACCATTCCTACTAGATATAGGGGGTAGAGGTTCGTATTATAAAATAGGATTAAAGGTAACTAGTATTAAGTGCTCTAGTCTAACCGATAGGAATTAAGTAGAATATATAGTATATTTCTAGAAAGTTATCCCTCTAAACTATTACTAGCGCGAATCTCTACCTTCCCTACTAGGCGTCCTCGTCCGTATTTAAGCCGATACTACCTTATGCCTTACTGCCCAATCTATATAGATCTAGGCTAAACTAGATCTTACGCGATACGTTATCTCTATAAGTACTACTAGCCGCTTAGAACTACCGGTTTGGGGCCTACGCGGGTTACTCTATATCCCTAGTTAGACGTAGTCTATACTAGTCTAGGGGCTCTAGGGCTAGACTCGTTACATAGAGAGAGATATATAATACTACGTCCTTAATTACTACTAGAGTAAAATAGTTTAAGAAACGCAATAAGCGCCTTTAAGAAGCTATTAATCGCATAGTCCGACTACGTAAATAAGGTAAAGAGTAGTTTAATAAGAAGAAAAACTTACGGCCCTAACTACTTAAGAAAGGTAATTTAGTACTAGTATAAGATATATTTAGAGATATAGATATAAGTCGCTATATAAAGCTTAAACTATAGTAGAAGGGCTTATATTATATTAAGAGTATATTAAGAAGCGGGAGCGGCTAGTATTAGATTAAGAATTTAGATAGAATAATATTTTAGAATAAAATACTAGATAATTAAGTAGTAAAGTTCTATTAGCGAGAAATATATAAATCCTCTATTAATCTAGAACTCTATACTATACCTACTATAGGAGAAGAGATAGAATCCTTAATAGAGAAGAGAGAGAAAGTAAGCGAAGCCGAGAGTCTCTTAAGATAAATAAAGGATATACTAGTATACCTATATTTTACGCAAAAGTTACGCCGACTAGTATTAAGATATAGATAAGATCTACTATAGTAAATAGTTTAAGTAGTAATTCTAGTAAGAGCTCCTAAGTTTAACCCTATAGATTTCGAGTTCTATAATCGTATTAAGGAAGAATAAAGCTAAAGGGTCTAGCTTCTTTTAAGGGAGGGAAGAGAGTATATAGGATTAAGATAGTTTATAGTAAATCTACTATATATTAAAAATATAAGAGACTATAGTAAGTAAAGATATACCCCGAAGTAAAGAAAAGAGATTAGATTAGAAAACTAGAAATATAGGAAAGAGACTATCTAACTAGATAGAAAGAAGATCCGAGTACCCCTTAAGTACTAGAAAAGACTATAGATAGTATAGTTACGTAGAAAGAGTATCCTATAAGTAAAGAACTAGGGAACCCTTAAAGAAGCTCTAGGGGATAGAAACCGGTATAGATAAAATAGTATAATAGAGATAGAATAGTAGGCTAGTTACGCTTACGGCGGAGACGCTCTATATTTTTATAGTTATAAATAGTATAGTTAAGCTACTTATACTCGCGGTAACTAGGGAAAGGACTAAGCTTAGCTTAGTACTACTAGTAGTCTTAGCGGAGAATATTAAAGGTATAAGCCTAGATAGAAGCCTAGCTAGAGGTATAACGGCGCCTAAGATAGTAAGAGTTATAAGTAGAAGAGAGCTAGCGAGACGTTTTACTAGAGTTATAGTACTAGATAGAATATTAACTATTACTATTATTAAAGAAACCGGGAAGAAAGATACTATAGTTAAGACTTATAGAGTTAGGAAGAGAATTAATACCCGTAATAACTATTAGACGTAGTATAGGAAGCTAACCCTAGATTAGAGCTAAATTAAGGGATTAAGAAGCTATTAAGGAGTTAAACGTAAAGCCGGCGTAGGAGGGATAATTAGACTAAGTACTTTAATTAGATTAAGGGCTCTTATAGGTAGTAGAGAAGATAGTAGACTTATAAGTAAATTAGTTTAGATCTAAAGAACTACGGCCTAATAAAGATAGAGAAGAGGATAGTAGCCTAGAGACCGTAGACTAGCGGGTAAATAGAGAAGCCTTAGAGCTATAAGTAGTAGAAGAAGCTCTAGATAAATTCTTACCTAAACTACTAGAATACTAAGTACTCCCTAGGCCCCGGCTAGAGGCGCTATAAGTAGGCGAACTAGAAGCGCTATAATAGGTAAAATTAGGTATATTACTTATATTAATATCCTTCTTAGACGGTAAAGGAGTAATAATCTAAATATTTAAAAGGTAAGCTTAAGGGCGTATTAAGGTTATAAAATTAGAAGTAGATAGATCTATATTAGCTATATCCTTAGTAATACCCTTAATTAGCGAAGGCGGCTTATAATAAATAAGGTTAGTAGATAAGAGTATAGTAGCCTTAATCTTTCTAGATAGAGATAAGTAGCTTAGAGAGTTCTACTTTAGAGTATTAAGCTCCTATTAGACTAGGTTGCGACCTTATTAGAAAGCTTAATACTTTATAGGTAAAGTAGATAATATATCTAATAAGTAAAAGAGTTAGTAAGCGCCTTATAAAGAAGAAAAAAAGGCTTTAAACTTACCAGCTTAAAATAAGTACTACTTCTTAGATAAGATAATATAGCTTATATAAGCCCTATTATATTTAAGGTAACTAAGTAGATCTTAGTACTAGAAATAGACGTGCCTAAGCTATAGATAATTATTATATATATAACTAGGGTAGCTATTAGTAATATCGTAAGCGTAGTTAAGATATTCTTAACTTATAGCCTTAAAGAGCGCGATAATATAGCTAAAGTAGAGACTAGAGTAGATAGTACTACGGGCGACTCCGTTAGAAAGACTATAGATATAGAAATTAATATAGTCTTAAGAAGTATTAGTAGTAGTAGTAGTATAGATAGCGGGATTTTAATAAAGCTACTTAAAGAGAGTACCGCTAATAATAGTTATAAAGTTATAGGTATTAGTATAAGAAATAAGAGCGGTAGTATTACTAGTGAAGGCTTAAAGAGTAAAAGAGAGATAATATTCTATAGTAACTACTTAGAAGAGTAGAGTACGTATATAGCGGATATTACTAGTAGTAATAGACTAGTCTAATCTACTAATAACTACTTAAGGTTAGCTCGGGTATAAGAAAAGAGTAGAGAAAGAGAGTAGAAGAGAGATATTATAAAGGCGTATAAAGGCGAGCTAGCTATTATTACTAGAAGGTTAAATAGCGTTTTAAGTACTACGGCCTTCTTAACGGTCGGGCTAATAACTTAATAATTAACTATTTTCCCGTCTAGCGAAGTTAGTAGCGCCTCTTTTAGAAGATATAGTATTAAGGCTTAAGAGATTATTAGAGTTACTAGGAGGAAGGTATAGAAGTTAAGGGTATAGAAAGAGAATAGAAAGAAGTTATAGAGATAAGGAGAGAGGTCTTATATAGTCTAGAGGCGGGGATTTTATAAAAGCCTAGTTAATAGAGTAAGTTAAAGCGCTAGGTAGTAATAAGCTATATAAGAGGGAACTATAAGTGAGGAGGTAAAGAATTATATAGTTATCTTAGAATACGCTAGGTATACGGCCTCGAGGGAGGCTTAAGCACTTTAAGCGGTTAAGAGGCGGTTAAATAGGTAGATAATAATAGCCTAAGAAAGAGATAGAAAGGTTATTAGTGTATAACTACTTAAGGTAGTACTAGTTAAGCGGTTAAGAGGCGGTTAAATAGATAGATAGCGGCCTTAAGAGAGGCTCGAGTACTTTAAGCGATTAAGAGGCGGTTAAACGGGTAGATAATAATAGCCTAAGAAAGAGGTAGAAAAGTTATCGGTATATTACTACTTAAGGTAGTACTAGGTAACGAAGAAATGGTGGGTTATAGGTAAGAGAGTAATTAGTAGAAGGAAAAGGGGGGGATGCTAGGGCAAGACTTAAGGAGCACTTAAGTTCTTAGTAGAGAGGCTAAGGGAAGAGTAAGCCTACTTCTAGATAGGGAGGTCGAGAGACGCTCGAGCATAAGGGTTAAAGTAGAGGAAAGAAGAAGTATATCGCTTAAGGGGACTAAGCTTATTATAGGTAGGGAGGTATATAGTAGAGTAAGATAGTCGTTATATAACGCGTAAGTTACGTAGTAGTAAGCGGCTATATTCTTTAGTAGCATACTTTAAAGAATAAAAGTTACCTCTCTCCTAAGCCGATAGGCCCTCGGGGCCCTTTTTATAATAGTATTAGATTCCTATATATTTTTAGATTCTAGGTAACCTTTTTATCTAACTAGGTATTCTTTCCCGTAGTTCTTAGTTCGATAGTTAAGGATCTATTTAACTTTAAACTTATCTTCTTAGTCGGTTTCGTACTACTAGTTTATTTAAAGAGGTATTTAGGGGTCTACTAGTTCTAATAGAGATATATAGAAAGTTAGATAGATCTTTATATCTTCTAGAAGTTATAAGGTATAATTAATAAGTTCCTTTTTCTCTAGAATTAAAAACGGTCTAACTTTAACGTAGTCTAATCCTTTACTTAGTCGCTTTATGCGTAAGTTTTTTATATAGAGATATACTTTATCCTTCTCTTTTAGTAAAGGTGCTATTTTTTATTTTTTATTAATATATAAAATACTACGTTATTATACTTACTCTATATATAAGCGTAATTCCTTATAGACTTATTTTAGTTTAGTAGTAGTTACTATCACTTTCTAGATTTTTATCGTAGGAAATATTCTTTTAAAGAGATATAGGTATCGTTTATAATTAGTAAAGAAGGGTATTTATCCCGTTGCTTCGGCTGTTTTATTATTATAGGCTAACTAAGCTATAAGTAGTAGTAAAATCTAGTTAGTCTATCTAGAATTACTATAGATCTTTAGATAGGTCTTTATTATACGATTCGTTCGTTCCGTTTATCTATCTATTTATAGATAGTATATAGTTAATAGTTTTTACTTAGTTCTTATTAGAGCGAGTAGGGTTGTCTAATAATTAGAAGTAAAGAGCTTATCTTAATTATTAATAATTATTTTCGGGATACTATAGTATCGTATAAGATAGTCTAGTAAGATAAATCCTAATTACTTAGCGGTATAGGTATTACTAAAGGGTATTATTTTGGCGTACTTCGTAAATTAGTCTATAATTACGAGTATAGCGTTATACCTAATATTTATAGTAGAATCTCTTAATATAGGGAGTTCTATAATAAAATCTATTACTATATCGGTCTAGGGTTCTTCTAGTATTAATATAGGTTATATATCTCTATATAGGGTGTATATATTATACTTATTTCTTTAGTAATTAGTATATTTCTTAATATAGGACGCTACTCTATCCTTTATTTTAAGGAAGTTATAATTTTATTAGATAAGTTTTATTATTCTTCTAATTTCGGGGTATCCGTATATAAGATCGTTATAGTATTATATAATTATAGCTTCTTAAAGTTCCTCTAGTACTTTATTCCTAATTTTCGTAATACTATTTAGCTATTAGATAGGTCCTAGAGATCTATCTTTATTTTATTTAAGGATAGTAGTATCTATAGTTTTCTTAGTACCCGCGATATCGCTACGTTAGCTTAGTATATTAGTATATACGTTATCTTTTCTAGGTCTATATATAATCTTAAACTTATACTACCTAAGTATCTTAGACTAGTAGACTTATTATTAGTTAAGCTACTTAGTAGTAGTAAACTATACTAAGTTCTTATAATTAGTAAAGACTATAAGGTTAGAATAGCTTTTAGTATAGATTCTCTAATATTTAATAGTAGCTACTATTACTATAAGTTCTTTATCGTGGATATTGTATTACTCTTCTAGTAATATAAACTTTTATAAGTAGTAAGTAATAGAGTACTATATACTATTCCTTTCTTAGTAAGTATATACGCCTAACGCGAGGTTAGAGACGTTAGTTTCGATTTATAAGAATTTATTACTTCTAAAGCTAACTAGGACGGGGGGTTTAATGCATACTTACTTTAAGATTTTAAAGATATTTTATTACTCCTTACCCTAAGTAAAGGGTATATCTTTTCTTATAAGCTTAGTAAGCGGTAGGGTTTTTATACTAAATCCTTTAATAAATTATTAATTAAAGTTAAGAAACTCTAAGAACGCTTAGACTTCCTTAACTATTTTAGATAATTACTATTCTTATACTACTTTAATCTTATTAGGGCTTATTTTAACTCCTATAGTATTAATAAGGAACCTAAGGAATTCTACTTCTTCTTTATAAAATTTATACTTTTCTAGTTTTAACTATAGTTCGGCTCTAGAGAGATATTAGAGTACTATCTTTACGTACTTAATATAGTCTTAGGGATTTTCTAAGTAGACTAGGATATTTATTAAAATATGAAAATCGAGGTAAATCCCTATTACCTCAGAACTAAAAAATCTACGAAAGTAAGAAACGTAAAATCAATATATCAAAAATACAAACGATA
>Ga0247733_1000308_pt1 | contig 30408 bp, 14 predicted proteins | sample UWRJL043104R2_FD_180932 | JGI IMG/M metagenome (GOLD analysis project Ga0247733, IMG submission 180932) | Plant litter microbial communities from Arlington Agricultural Research Station in Wisconsin, United States - UWRJ-L043-104R-2 | ecosystem: Environmental > Terrestrial > Plant litter >...
GGTGGGGGTGTTGGCGGGTGTTGGGGGGTGGGCGGACGTGCGGGCGTGCGGGCGGCCGGCGGGCGAGTTTCGCGGGCAGGCCAATGGCAGGCCGTCTTCGAAAATGGGCGGCATCACAATGGCTAAACGCCTGGCATTTGTGCGACGTCGGACGGTGACTGGCCGTGCATGGATGGGCCCATGGACAGAAACACGCCTCTGCGCTTCTGCGGTTCTGCCATAAGTCATGTGTCAAGGCAAGGCAAGGCAAGGCGCGCGTGCTCGAAGCGAGCGGGCGCCCACCGCGTGCCCACTGCCCACGGCACGGCACCGCACCGCACAGCACCGCACAGCACCGCACTGTGCCCTCGCCCACTGCCCTCCGCCCACGGTGCCCTCGGCGCCCCCAGCGGCGGCGCATCCCTGCCGGGCCGGCCAACAAGCCAATAAATGGCGAGGACCGCCTCTCGCTCGCTCGCTCCCTCTCCTCTTCCAATCATTGCGCCCTCGCACCACCCAATCAAACTTTTGGTCCGCCTTCATTCACCATTCGCCATTCGCATCCCTCTGCCATTGCACCACCGCCCCCCCTCGTGCACCACCCCCGAAACGTGATCGCCATCTGCTGCGGATCCAGGTAAGCCGCACCCTTCTATGAGCCCGTCTCCGCCCAGAGAGGACCAGTCTCCACGCGCCGGCGCCCGTCACATCACAGCCCGCAGCGCGTGCAGTCGCGGGAGTCGGCCGCTTCCCCTCGCCTCCAATTCCACGCTGACCGGCGCGCAGAGCACCTCTGTCGCCACGCCTGCATCGCTTGTTGCGTTGCAAGTCAGCTGCGCGCTCTACTAAACCGCCCAGCGCCGCGCCCGCGCCCGCGCCCCCCCGGCCGCCGTCGATTGCTCAACTCGGTAAGTCTGCATCTGCAGTGCCAGCGCATACCGGCCTATCACCCACGCTGCGCCGCCAACAACGCATCCGCCTCGACCTCTCCTCCAATTGCCCGCCCGCTGGCTAACTCGCAATTGCAGCGACACTGCGAGCCTCCTCTGCCACGCCCAAAGTGCGACAACGGCTGCTCCGCTACGGCACGGCCCTCTCAGCCCGTCGACCCCCAAGTCCATCGCCATCGCCGTCGCGAGCGCACCGCCTCACCTCGCGACACGCCCGTTTCCTGACGCGACGGCCGTGCGCATCCACACAACCCGCCAGCGCATCGAGCATCCCGCCTGTCTGTGACGTGACCCGCCGCGCTTAGATAGTCCGCTCTGCTCGACAGCTCCGTGGGCCCCAGCAAAACAGACGCAGCCCCATTCATCCACCTCTTGACCGTCTCCGCACCAGCCCAGTCAGCGATCCTCGACACTCCAGCTTCTGCCCGCCCGCATTGGCTGTTCTCCAACGCAACGCATCGGGCCCCCGCTAAACACGCCCTCGCTCCACGCTCCACGCTCCAGAGCTCCGCCACTCGTTGCGGCTCTCGTTAAAGGTCGCGTCTGCACCCCAGTCGCCCTCATCCCAAGCGTCCCAATCACTTCGCCAGCCCGACATTCGACCAACACGCCCATTCGAGCCCTCGTCCGCGACGCCATCCACCCCGACCGACACCGTCCATACCTCTGTACCGGGTGCCCGCGCATCGGGTGCACTCGTCGCGACATGACCGACTACGCGCAGTACCAGCAGCCCCATCACGGCCATGCCGCTGCCCACATGCAAAACTACGGCGGCGCCCAGAACCCCGGCGCGCAAAACGCGTCGATAACCTCGCCGACACAACAGCAGATGCACTCGTATCCCCAGACCTCGCCCATCCTGCCCTCGCAGGGCTACTCGCAACCCGGCGCCCCCAACCCGCAACACCACCAGCAGATCAACTATGCACAGCAAGGATACATACCCGGCATGCACCAGCAGTATGGCATGTCGCCCACCCAGGCCGCCGCCATGGCGACGGCAGCAGCCGCGGGCCCCGCGGGATACTATGAGCAGATGGGTCAAGGACAGCTCGCGCAAGATCCACGCGCTTCGCCGCGCATGTCGGGTGGCCAGATGCAAAAGGACGGACGCGTCGCTCCGCGCTCGCCGACCGCCGTGAGCAATCCCATGAGTGCCGGCGGCCTCCCGTCCCAGGTCCAGATGACACCGGGCCAGGCCATTCAACAACGACGCATGAGCACCCAGATCAACAGCCCAGCCATGCAACAGCCCCAGCCCGTGCTCACCCATGCTGGCGCGAGACCCTCGGTGCCGCCCATGGCACCACAGCAGGCTCAACCACACCAACAATCCCCCGAGCTGGTCGCCAGCGCGCAGGCCGAGGAAGCGCCTCTCTACGTCAACGCCAAGCAATTCCACCGCATCTTGAAGAGGCGCCTAGCTCGCCAGAAGCTTGAAGACGCGTTGCGCCTCACGTCAAAGGGGCGTAAGCCGTATCTGCACGAGTCGAGGCACAACCACGCCATGAGGCGCCCGCGTGGTCCTGGTGGACGCTTCTTGACCGCCGAAGAGGTTGCCCAGATGGACGCCCAAAAGGGCTCAGACCCTGCGGGAGAAGACGGCGGCAACAAGGAAAACGCAAACACGCCTTCCAAAGCCGCCCCCAAGCGAAAAGCGTCTCAGGCCGTGCTGAGAGGGACGCCACAAAAGAAGAACAAGTCTGTGCAGCGGCCCAGCACAAGTGAAGAAGATGATGAAGAAGACGACGATGCCGATGACGATGGCTGATGGTCAGACATGACTCTTCTTCTGCCAGCTTGACGGCTATTGGATCTTCTGGCTTTTTCTTCCCATTACCCTATCTCATTGATGATTTCACGCAGCGGTCTGCTTTTTGGTTTGGTCTGTCTCTGCATGTTACCTCTGTTGTTCCTCGGTGGCATACAACGACAAACCTCAAATTGAACAATCCGTCGTTTTAGCGACGGAGGCGTCGGATGGGACCACCGGATTATACACACTTGGGACGGACGGACGGACGGACGGACGGATGGGCTGCGATACTTCTTCTTCCCTTTGTGGTGCGCTCGTGGACAATAGCATCATCTGTTGTACGTCCACTGTCCCCCATGTCGAATACTTTTCTTCCTTCGAGGCTTCTCTCCTCGTATTTTCCAATACCCCCACATTCGCTACTGCTTTGTATGGACGCGATTTTTGACGATACCCGCTGGCAAGGGGTGGTTTTGCGGAGTACTTTAGAGAGGATTACCCTTCATCGGAGAAAAATGATATCAACCTTGGCATGGTTCAAGGAGCACTCCAGATTATCTGTAGTGCGACTCTGAGCGCTCTCGTATAATGCACGTATTTCATAGCACATGGAATCTTTTGCGCCCATCGATTCCCCATACGCCAGTAGATCCATGCGCCAGAACACATGGCTTGTGTCCTGTCGCTCACATGGTACCAAGCGGCCGACTCAGCCGTGCACCACAGCGACGGCAGCCTCGCCACCACCTTACGACCTACACCGGCAGCTCTTTGCAGGGCGGGCACGAGACGGACTGTTACCCCATGTCTCTCGGCACCAATCGCCCCGTACCATGCGATGTGGTGTCTGCGTGTCGAGCCGTGGAACAACGTATGGGTATGTCAGGATCTTGGGTGTCCTAATAAAACGCACGTCGGGAGGAACAGAGGCATCAGTCAACCACGGAGATGTCGTCGCCAACCACTTCCAAACAGAACCAGAAGGGTAGTTATCTGGGACAGGTTGGGACAGAAGTGCCAACATATCATATATCGGTCCGGTTGTACGTACCTCGATGAAGAACGAGGTCGCGAGAACCACGAACAATGACATCATGCCAAGCCTGTAAACGGAACGCTCTTGCCGTATTCAACACAAAGAGAGGCCGACAACCGTCAGTAGCTCGTCCTGATCTTTTGCCCTAACCTACCATCCCGTTATGCGCCTATGGCCCACTAACATGCACTGTCAATCTGGCTGTTTAGTTGATGAGGCGGACTCTACCGCGCCTGCTTTAGCGATCGGTGGTTAAGGGAAACCACCTTTATGACCAGACCTTGGCTGAACCAGACCGGAACTATGCCACGAAAATGAAGACGTGCTCTTCCTGTACTGGATTTCTTTAACATGGTTTCATTACGTTATGGGTCCAGAATTTCACCGCCAAGAGAGTAAAAAGGCTCGTCCTACGTCGGAGTATATTTTCTTGACATACTTCGCTTCGAGCCCATTGATTGCGAACTACCTAAGCTCACCATTCCACATTGCTCACATCCATCATGACACCACCAGAAGCGCGCACAGTTGTTTGCGATCAATTCCCAAAAGTGCGCATGCTAGTTTTGGAAACGGATGAGCCTCATCCCGACACCCAAGAGGAGAAGGGTTCCTTTGGCGAGGTATTGCACAATCTGCTTCGCCAGGCTAATGAGGAGCATGACCCTGAGCTGGGCATTGAAACTGAGATGCAATACTGCGTCGAACCGGATGGCGGGAGGATACCCAGAACAGACGAGATCTCGGACGATGTAAATGCCATCCTGATCACGGGAAGCGTCTATGATGCGCATAGCAACGAGGAGTGGATACTGAAGCTCATGGACTTTGTCAAATGTACGACTGGGGACACTTTGGAATGACATCTCGAGTGCCATGGCTAACCTAGACAGACATATGGGTACATCGCCCCGACATCAGATTCAGCGGTATCTGCTTTGGCCACCAGATCTTGTGCCGCGTCCTAGGAAGCGAAGTCAAGCCCAATGAAGACGGCGAATGGGAACTGTCACATACCGCGGTTGAACTGACGGATACTGGCCGCTCGCTCTTTGATCTTCCCTCAACGCAGCGCGAAATCCACCTCCACCAAATGCACTTGGACCACGTGGTCTATCCTCCTTCGACCAAAACAACGTCACTCTTGGAGCCCGGGACCAAAGTTCATGTGTGGGGCTCAAGCAACCACACTGGCGTACAGGGGGTGTATATTCAGAAGCGATTGTTTTCCACCCAGGGCCATATGGAGTTCAACGAGATGATGGTGAAGAGGCAGCTAGGCTTAAGGGTTGACAGTGGAACTCTGTCGGAGAAGGTTGCAGATAAAGCCACTGAACGGGCCGAGTGGCTGCACGACGGGCTGGTCGTGGCGAAGGCGATCCTGAGGTTTTTCCACGGCGATGACGATGAGATTGAGTGACCGAGTCTACTGACACTTTTACGGATGAAAAGATGGTACAATTGGCTTTTGCACACCTACGACTTTACACCGATTTTCGTGTCCATGTCAGTGCCTGCGCTCAGATGTCGTCAACCGCTGGAGCGACGTGATGCCTTCCCAATTGGGAACAACTGATTTAGGCGCCGGAAATAAGCGCAACATCCCACTAGAAGATCACACAACCCCACCTCCTCTTGCACTTCCATCTCATGTGGCTGCGTTGACATGATATTAGTCCGAGCGCAAGCATTTGCTGCAAAAAGGCATGGCACGAGAGGGTTTTATCGAAACGGGGCGCCAGAGGTGGCATCTCGGAGTATGTGAGCCGCTGTTACTCCGTAGCGGCAGCCGGAAATTCGGCAAATCGATTTCAATGGCACACGTTCACGATTGAGGCAAGGATCATGGCGCTAGACGGCATCTTGATACGCCGACTGTGGGGATAAAGATACGGTCGCTGTCGTCGGGATGCACAATACCTCCTCTATCGCTAGGCTCCATGTTCGCAGCAAAGCAATGGCCATCCCGCAAAGAACTCCTACACAAGCTCTGGTGGGTAAAGTCGACGAGAAAGAGCTAGAAGTACGAGATGTTGAAGGTGGTGAAGGCGAGGGCGAAGGCGGAATTGCGCTGCAACGACAGGTGTCTGGGCCACCGTATTCGGTCTTCACACAGGCGGAAAAGATATGGATCATATCACTGGTTTCGACGAGTGCCCTCATCAGTCCGTTTGGAGCTACGTTGTTTTATCCAGTACTGAATGTGCTCTCGGACGTTCTGCATGTTACCCCCACTATGACGAACATCTCGATCACAACCTACATGGTAGAGCTCCCACCAGCCTTTCGTGGTGTGTACGTTGACACGAATAGATCGCGCAAGCCATAGCTCCTGCCCTAATAGGCGGCATGTCGGACAACAGCGGCCGGAGACTGTCCTTTATTGTATGCTTTGTTATCTTCATAGCTGCCAACATTGGGCTGGCACTACAGACCAACTACATTGCGCTTTTGATGCTGCGTATTCTTCAAGCTTTTGGATGCAGTGCCGCGATTTCGCTCACTGTTGCCGTTGTCGCCGACATATCTACCTCTGCCGAACGAGGCAAGTACATGGGGTATGCAACTTCCGGGATCTTGTTCGGACCAGCCTTCGGTCCTACCATCGGAGGTATACTTGCCCACTCTTTGGGCTGGCGGTCAACGTTCTGGTTTCTTGTCATCTTCGCAGGTGTACTTTTAGTCCTCTTCGTGTTTCTATTTCCGGAAACCTGTCGAGCCGTGGTCGGGAACGGATCCATTGCTGCAAAGGGGGTCGACCGCTCTCTTTTTACCTACCTCCAAAAGCGCAGGCTTCAGAACGAACCTGCAACTGTCGGAGACTACGGCCTAAGCCGCACGGCCGTAAAGCGACCATTCAAGATCCCGAATCCACTCACCACGCTCCGCATCCTCGGCGAGAAAGAGTCATGCATTGTCCTTCTCTACAACGGGCTCTTCTTCACTGGAATGATGATCGTATCGGCCGCCCTACCAAATCTCTTCCTCGAGGCATACGGCTTAGACGAGCTGAAGATCGGACTTTGCTACATATCTCTCGGCACAGGATGTCTGATCTCGTCGTTGAGCACTGGTCATATCGTGGACTGGAACTTCAGAAGACACGCAAAACGGCTCAATATGCCCATCATCAAAGGGAGGCAGCAAGACTTGAGCAACTTTCCCATCGAGAAAGTGCGATTGCAGATCGTCGCGCCTGGGCATGTCATTGGGACCGTTGGCCTAGTCGCTTTTGGGTGGACCGTAGATTACAGGACGCACATTGCTGGCCCGGAAGTGGCCTTATTCATCATTGGCTTCGGTGTCTCGACTGCCTTTAATATTACTAATACGCTGCTCATCGACCTCCACAAGGACCAGCCAGCTACCGCAACCGCGGCGGTCAACTTCGTTCGATGCCTCATGTCTGCGGGTGGCTGCGCTGCCATTATTCCCATGTGCCACGCCATGAACCCTGGATGGGCTTTCACCTCTATTGCATTGGTGTACACGGCGTTGATCGGGGTGGTATTCTGGGTCATGCAGAGAGGGATGCAGTGGAGACAAGAGGCGGAGCGGCTGAAGAAATTGAGAGTAGAGCCTACCAATTAGGGTCTATAGACCCAACCGATTGCTCTGCAAGCAGAATCAGTGGATATTGAGGTGTTACCGGTGGAACAATTATTTGGGCCTGGATTCTGTTGTTAGCATTCTTGTCAAAGTTCAATGCTCGAGGCCCATGATGTCATACGAGTCCTTCGACGACCCCGCCCCCAACGACTCGGGTCCCACGACGACGATTAGCGGCAGACTACAAAGCCATCCTAAATGGAGAACCATGTCGTGATAATACGAAGAATGTTCAAGCTCATTGGCTACAACAAGCCTTTGTCGTCTGCCAAAGCTTGTTTTCGTTCCTTACGCCAACAACGCTCGCGAAGCTAATGACGCCAGCCAATACTGGAGGATTGGCATGGAACCAAAACACTATAATATGACTTAGAAGTCTGTGTAGCACTTTTAACTCGTAACTTCACGTCTCTCGCGCTATCCTGCCATTGTCATCATTCAGTTGTCACAAAGCTTGTGGTATTTGTCCACCTTCACAACGAGAAGCTCACTGACTCTTATATCTCGAAGAACACCATGGGCTGGTTCACCAAATCCCCATCATACGATCCAAACGTGTACCGACCGATGCCGCCTCCACAAGCTTATCTCGCACCAGCGAAGCCGAGACAACCGCCTGTCTCTACCCAGCCACAACCCATTGCCATGCCGGTGTATGCGAGCCCAGGCAACCCAGCCTACCAATACAAAATTAACACCGACGGCAAGAGCCGAAAAAAGGACAATCGGGCGGATCGTTGTTGCGCTTGTTGTGACTGCTGCTTGTGCTGCTTCGAATGAAGCGCCAGTTGATGAGAAAGGGGTGGCTGGATTTCGGCGAATACCAACGTACACTTCTTTATTCAGACGCCATTCACGACCAAATAATATCGTGTTGGCTTCAAAGCTTTTCCCATATGCCTGTCCACCCGCGTAATGCAAACACCACCACTCGCAACCTCATACTCGCTAGACTAAACTAGGCACTATTGAACAGCAACTGATGATAGCAGTCAACTTTGCCCAATAGTCAATCTCCCCATCCGTCAGGTCGTTCTGTGCCCACATGGCCTGTACTAGTATCTTAGCATGAGTAAGCGACCGCGATGAGTTCTTCTTCTCGGTTCTGGACATGAGATCGAGCACTATGGCCCGCTCATGGTCCGTTCGCGCCTCTGAGCCCAGGATAAAGACTGGAAACTGCCGCTCACAGGCGCGTAGGCGGGAGAAAATGGCAAACGCTTTGTCCAAGTGCTGTTGGCCTTTGGTTCCTTGGCCAAGCAGATCCCCCGATGCGCGGCTGAGGTATACGAGCATGGCTAGCCGGTGGAGTTCCACTACCGCCGTCATTTCCGTTGCATCTTCTGAGTGTCGTGCGATCGGGGTGTTCTGGATACGCCAGTCAAGGAGTCGGAGGAAGCCTTTGAAATCCGCTCGCTCGTGAGCAGACATAGTAGCTAATCGTGGTATTGCGGACGCTGCATCGCACACTTTGGAGAGCAATTGTATGGTGTTTAGATTCGAAAGCGCTGTGTAATCGACACAACTGTCAAACGACATACTTATCTTGCTGGGTAGCACCTGGGTGATTCCCTCTGGCCAGACGTTCGAGGGATTCGACGGCAGGTTTGCAGCTTCTCCGGACCAGTGTCGCATAGTAAACCGTGCCATTACATCGTGGTAATGAACCCAGTTCAACAGTGTAAATGCCTCTTCGTCTTCGAGAAGCTCTCTGCGGCAAGTGGCGTGAAGAACTTCCTTTACCCCATTGATGTACCAAGTCCACTGGGAAGATGTGCATGAAGATTGATGGACCTAAGAAGGGTCAACACTGTCTTTATCATGAACTTATTTGTCTGTTACTAACCTCGAATGAACAAAGCAGCATTCCTGCGGCGACATGCTGTATTGTTTCCATGGCAGTCAACCCAGTCATTGTTCTCCTCGTCGCCGCCAAGGCTCTAAGACTAGAGATCTTGAGCTTGAAGGCATGTTCTTGGACACCGTATCGATGTAGAGAAGATAACGCAAGAATCGATTTGCGCACGGCTGTAGCGGAGGGTGTATTATGTTCCGTCAAGGCGATGCGCATGAGGATTTTACCGAGATGCGTGGGATCATGGCCGAAAATGGCAAGCGACTGGGAAGCGGCGCATTGGACTTAGCTGAAGGTCAGTTTCCAGCTGTAGGTATATCGCAGGGAAGGTAAGCTATACAGTACTGGAGTAGATCGAGGTCGCCAACATCTACTGGCGACGGGCTGTATGGTAAAGGTATGTGCATGGTGGGCCGGGTTGGCAGCGAAGTAGTCAAGTAGTAATGCAGCTCAACATCCCTCGAATGTGCATGGATGAGGCGTTTGCCCGCAGTGTAGCTGTATCCCTCTGTGGCTTTCTTCGAGTGTTGCTGCCTCACCACCATTGCGCGCCTGCCATCACCCGGCCTCGGCCACGATAGCTGCAGCCCATAACCTTTACATGTCCGCTTTGAGCGAGTGCACTGTCGGCACGTCGGAACATCTCGATCACAGAGGATTTTGCGATCTGCGTCATCAGATGATAGTCTAAGGTTCGAGATGGGGGTGGGGGCATACCTTTGCATGTGCCGCAGCCTCTTGCCACAACTCTGGCGACTTCCATGCTTACATGTGAATGTATTGCCCGACAAAAGTGGTACGGACAGCTTGCAGGTATGTGGTCGCGGATACTTGCCTTCCTTCCTCAGCCGACTCCGGTGCTCCACGCTACCGGTACGCGGAGTGAGACTAGTCCCGATTGCTAATCACTCCGCCCACGTGCCGGCGACCATCTGCGCCCAACTCCATGAACGCGGCGTGCACCCTGCAACCGGGCGTTGGTCAGCCTCCACAGGCAACCAACGTTAACGTTATCTCCTTGGCCATGCACGCAGAGGCCATCGCTGTTCCATCGGCAGGTGTGCGCGAGCGGGTGCTTCAGAACGCGTGTAGTTCGGATCCCCGCTACACCACATCCGGTCGACCCTAGATACACACGACGAGCAACTCAACGCTACCTCGAACGTGTTGAGTTCAGTGCATTTGTCAGTAAATTCCTTTGCTAACATAGTCCACGCCGTATTCGCTAAACGCCAACAGCCATTGCCTTTGAATGGGGGCGTGTGGCACGAATACTCTATAAAAGGCAGCCGCTCTTGCTTCTCATCGCGTTTGACCTGCACACCACATACAGATCAAGGGAACGAGCTCATAGAACAGCATACGCCATTCTCAGCTCTCGATATGGTTTCTTACGTTATTACCGGAGTTTCCAAGGGCATTGGTGCAAGTCCCTTCCAGGCACGACATTCAGAGTTAGAGGCTGACGTTCACTGACAGTGGAGCTTCTTGAGCGAGCTGTCCAAGAACCCGAGCAACAAAGTCATCGGACTCGTCAGGAATAAACTCACGACGGACAAGCTGGTGATTGAGCAGTTAGGTGGACGGTCTAATATTACAATCCTACAGGCCGACCTCACCAACTATGAAACCCTGAAGGTGAGATCTCCAACTGAGTGGGGACGAGTTGAAAATTAATTGCTGATAATTTTCCGACAGAACGCTGCTGCAGACGTCTCCAAGATCACTGGCGGAAGCCTCGACTACCTCATCGCCAACGCAGGCAATGTTTCGCAATACGATGCCTACGATGGTCTTGGAGCCCTGTGAGTAGCTCTTGCTTTGTTTGATTGTCACCCGATAACGATGCTGATGTCTGGAATAATAGAGGTGCTGATCCCAATGAGCTCACCGAGCAGTTCCGCAGTATCATGGACACCAACGTCCTCGGCAACATTCATCTCATCAACGTATTCATGCCACAGATCCTCAAAGGCCATGGCAAGAAAGTGACTATCATCTCCAGCGGTATGGGGGACGCAGATTTTGTCAACGAGTACGAGCTCGAAATGGCTCCCCTCTATGCGACATCGAAGGCAGCCGTCAATATGATCACGGCCAAGTTCCACGCCCTCTACAAGAAAGATGGAATCTTGTTCCTCAGCATCTGTCCTGGCATGGTTGATGTGGGTCACTACCCGGCTGAAGAAATGTCAGTGGCCAAACTCCAGGCACTACAAGGATTGTTAGCGAAGTTCAAAACGTACCAACCTGATTTCGCTGGCCCAGATACGCCGGAAGCTTCCGTACAAAGTGTCTTGTCGGTCATTGAGAACTCCAGCGTTGAGAAGGGTGATGGTGGAGCGTACCTGAGCCACTTTGGGACTAAGAAATGGATCTAAGTTCAATCTTGGGCGGCATGACCACTTTTAGAGTACCCATGGAGCAAGCGGGCCTTGTAAAGAATTCCTGACACGAATGGATCTCGCTTCCATCTAACTCTTTATCCAGATATCAAGTTCTGTAGAGGTTGACAAGAAACTTCGCTGCGTATGACGTTCCCGTATCGCGTATTGCACAGCCCATTTTCCCATTGATCACTGCGCAATGCGTTTATCTACTGCATTCCTCATCAAGTGACCAAGTTCCCACCTAGCTGCGTACTAGAGTGCGCTGGCCGAACATATCCTGGGAAGTTCATATTGCCTTGCGTGCTTCTGACTCAAAAGAGCATCGCGAAATCGGCATGGATTCATTACTCCGCTCCACCATCAACGCTATTGACAACATCGGCAAAGATGGGGCTGAAACTATGGTAGTATTCATCCTTGGCTTTGACATCCGTCAAGAAGAGCCATTCGGCACCCTCCTGGACCTGCTCCACCACGTAATCTAGGACCCGTTTGCTCAAATCGGGTAATGAGTGTATAATGATGGCCAGCTTCGAGGGACGAACGTTGCTGGAGTGGAGAGCGTCGAAATTTTCGCGGAGCAGGAATTTGTCAAAAGTCTCTTCGAAGATAACGGTTATGTCCGTAAGGTTGACATAGGAATGTTGGACGAATTTCTTGTCTTTGATGAGGTTGGGCGCAACGAAGCCGGGGTTGTGGACTGTGAAGAAGGACGTTAGCACTGGCACTGCTTTGAGCTTCATATGGTAATAGTGAGATCACGTACCAACGAATCGATCTCGGAACCTGGTACCGTTCTTGACTGCGTTCCGTGCTTTCTCCAGATACCTGTATGCCGAAGTATCATATGTACTCGGAGTCTCGTCGAGGAAGATGCCGTCCATCTTTAGCTTTGTGTTATTGTACATGTTTGGCCAAGTCGCCCAGGTGTTGATATCCGCCAAAACATCGTCGATGATCTTGTCGGTGTAGTTTGTCGCAACATAGCCCAGAGTCCGAATGTTGTCGTACGATTTGAGTTTTGGAATTTCGTTGAGATATACCTGGTCTGGTCGCGAGCCCCGACATGGTCCTGAGCACGGGTTTATGACCACGGTGAAGTCGACATCGGGATGCTCCGTTGCTCTTTATATTGTTAAAAAAACCCACGGGGGATTACAAGAGGTTAGACACATACGCTGTGTATAGTGGGTCCCATTGTCCAGTACTTGGGTATATGTATAAGGGAAGCAGTATAGACATGATTGTTCGATACTTTCAAATCGAATGCACGTCGCAGAATTTACTGTTCAACAGGCAAGACGAACTCGAACAATTTTTCGACGGTATTGAAAGGTATCTTAGCGGTGCTAAGAACAGGAACAAGACAAGAGCTTTGCGTATGCTGCGAAACTGGCTGTCTTAAGCATGAAGGAACCTGTATTTGACAGGTGGGTCCTGATATCGCAGATGGAACTTTCGTCATGGAACGCGTGTCCACCAAATAGATTTGCACGTTTTTAAGCCCTTTCCCGGGGATATGGAGGTCTAATATGGTGAACTCGAGATTGAATGCAGGTGCCATAGTGGGGCCGGGGTGTTGATAATACCCGAGTGGATAAATACTCTTGGGATACATCTACCGACCACAACGAGCGGCGCCACTAGGTTGAACGGGGTCGTTACCAAGTTGAACTGTATACTTTCGTTGGAAAGTAGGGCATGATCCAAATCAATGGTGAAACTCTTAGTCCCGCGTTTGCTTGCGTTCAGCTTTTGCCTTGTCCGTCAAGCTCTCAACTCCTCTCTTCACCTACTACCAACATCCTGCTCACGCTCGTACGAAATTAACCCCTGCACACATGCTCCCCACCGTGATGGGAACGAGTCGCCACCCCCGTTCAACCTCATCTTTACCAGCTAATCCGGTCTGAAGCGTGGATTTTTCTTGAGTTATCAATACTCTTGGAGCTGCCGACTCGCTTATGCCGTCCTGGTCTATCGCAGGGTTGATACTTTTGAGTAATAGTAATTACTTAGTAATTACTCGAGTAAGAGTAATTACTCTTTCTAAAAATAGAGTCTATTAAAACTCTTTAATATAGATAAATAAATTTACTTTTATTTTATAAACTTAGTATTTAACGTTTTATATAACTAGAAATAATTCTTATATTTATTATAATACTAGAGTTTAAGCTATAATTTTTATATTATATTTCTCTTATAACTTTAGTTTTAGTTTAAAATTTAGTTACATTATAAAAGCTAACTTAATAGTAATTTTTTTTATAGTTTATATAAAGTTTATAACTAAATTTACTTAATAGCTATTTTTAGAAAGAGTAATTACTCTTACTCGAGTAATTAACAACCCTGCCCCCTTCTACGTTTTTAGGCAAAACTTATTAATATATTATTATAATTTACGACTAACTTACTAAATAACGGTACTACTTCCTAGCTAAAAGTACTAATACTAAGGAACTTACGTAGATCTTTATAGAAGTCTAGCGCTTATATAGCTTACCTACTAATATAGTCTCTAACTAAGATAGTTAATTTATTAGCTACTTTTAGTAACGACTAATATAACGCCTTACTATCTTATAAAAGATCTCTACTACCTACTATCTCTAAATAGATAGCTAAACCGAACGTATAAATTAAGAACTAGAAATATACCTTCGCTAATACTATAACTATATATAGAATAACTAAGCTTAATAGCTCTATCTAGCCGAATTTTAAGTTAATAATACTATTAATACCTTAATAGAATTAACTTTCTTCTTCGCTAATCTTAGCTATTACCCTTATAGTAGTATCTATCTAGATAACTTACTAGTAGAATAACTCCCTATATATATACGCGCCGAGCTATTATAAGCTAATAATATACTAAAAGCCTATAAGAACCTTATTACTTTTCTTAAAGAATAATTACGCTAGTCCTAGTAAGCTTAAAAAGACTAAGCTAATAAGAAATAAATTAATAGCCCTAACTATTAAATTAGCTAGTAAGTTTATATAAGTACTAGGAACTAGTCTACTAACCGCCCTATAAAGAAACTTAATATTAAATAGATAGGACTATATACTATTACCCGCTTTATTTAAAATAGGTAGGCCTACGAACTAGACCTACCTCTAGATCTATTAAATAAACGGATCTTCCCTATATTTTATTATAATATACTAAGACCCGTTATAAATAATCTCTTATCTAACTAAGACCCCCTAGTTTTATAATCTATAAATATTATTACCGATAATAGATCTATAAATAAATAATAGTTTATAGATAACGTGTTTTATAAGCGAGCTATAAATATAAGTAAGCTATAAGCTCTACTAACTTTCTATACCTTATACGCGTAAACCTCTATTCTTTAACTATCTATTCTTAAAATGCTTCTAAACGAAGTAGATATCTAGCTTACTATTATAGCAGTTTATTTATTATAAATTCTAGCTATTAGCCGTACTATAGTAACGTATAACGTCGCCGAATTAACGCTACGGAGCTAACGCGCCGGTATACCTACGCGACGCGATTACTAGCCTAACTCGAAGAAGCTTATAGAGCTAGAAGAGGAGGTAATTATTAGATATATACTTAATCTAGATTAACGTGGATTTTCGCCTACGTACGTAGCTATACGTAAAATAGCTAATAATCTACTAGCTACGCGTAGCGTAGACTAGGTCGGCGTTTACTAGCCGCATAACTTTATCTAGCGTACTAATAGTCTTAAGACGCGATTTAATTAAGCCTATAATAGGTAGAGAGCTTTATACGAAGATTTTATATTAATTAAGAGCTAGTTTAAGCTTATAGAGTAGATAAAGGCTAAGTATAATATCTATAATAAAGACGTCTATAACTTTAATAAAGCTAGCTTTATAATAGGTAAGATTATAACCTAGCTCGTTATAATAAGGTTAGAGAGAAGAGGTTAGCTAAAAGCTATTTAGCTAGGTAGTCGCGAATAGGCGTTAATTATTTAAGGAATTAACGCTACTAGCTAGGCTATCCTACTATTTATTATCTTTACTAGCTAGTATTACCTATCTACCTAGTATAAAGAAGATATTCTACGTAACTAGGCTATTATAGTTAGCGATAATGGCTAGATAACTAATAAGATAGAAGCTAAGTAGCTAAAGTACTTTATTAAGTATATAGATAGTAAGATAGTAGAAGTATATTAGCTACTTATCTTTAATAATTATATAAGCTACTACTCTCTTAAGTTTTAAGAGCTTTATAAAGAGAATAATATCTATACGCTCTATATACTACCTTATTTATCCTACCTACTATAATCTCTTAATGTTAGCTACTTCTTGCTATTAAAGCGCGCGTATAGTTATAAGGTTAAGAGTTTAATCTATAACTATATTAACTATATTATAAAGCTTAAGTTTCTACTAGCCTTTAAAGTAGCCTTTAAACGCTCGTTTATAGTAGCTAATATCTACTTAGCCTTTTAAGGCGTAGGCCTTATTCCTCTCTAGCTAGATATTATTCTCTTAAAGCTAGATATATAGCTCTATACGCCTACTCCTCTATCTACTATAGAGGCTATCTAGGAGGCTTAAATACTAAGTAATATATACGAGCTTAAGGCTTAATTAATATTAATATATAAGCGCGTGCGGCGGTATAAGAACTTATTACTAGCTTTAATTATTAAAGTAATTAGCTAGCTTAAGAAGGGGGTAGAAGTAATAATACTCTTAGCTAAGCTAATACGCGATAGGATTACTAGCCTTAAGAAGGCTAATAAGGTAGTAATAAAGCGTAAGTAGCGTAAAAAGAAGCGGATATAGAAGTAAGAGACTTTAATAAGAGTAGAAGAAGAGGATCTAATTACTTAAAAAGAGGCTAATAAGTAGATAGAGCGTAAATAGCGTTAAAGTAGTATATAATTAGATATTAGCCGCTAGGCTCTAGCGCGCTATAGAAGGTATAGAGAGCCTAGCTATAACTTATATATATATAAAAAAGATACTTTAGATACTACTTAGTCTATTATATTAATATCTCTTTATTATATTATAATAGGGTTAAGGATTACGCGTATAAGGTATAGAAAGTTAGTAGGGCTCGTAGCTTACTTATATTTATAGCTCGCTTATAAAACACGTTAAGGTAGTTAATATACGTAAATATTATTAAATATAGTAATATAAAGTAAAATAGACTAGAAATAGAATACTTATCTAGAAACTAGTATAGGACTAGCTAGATTACTATAACGCGTAGCTATTCTATTAGAAGTATTCTAATAAATTATAACTTCTAGAGTTCGCTCTCTCTAACAATTAGGTACTCTATAAAGAAGATACCTAATTATAGTCTAAGCCTACGGTAAAGGGTATTATACTTAGTAGGTTAGATACCGCCGAAATAGCTATTACTCTAAATTAGTAACTAACTAATCTACCTTTAAGAATTCTAGAAACTACGTTTATTATACTAACCGCGTTTTATAGTATATATATTAGAAAAATCTTATTTAGATATTAATTTATATAGTAATTTAAGTAAATATATACACGCCTATATAAACCCTAACCCTTCGAAGTATAAGATAGAGGAACTTAGTTAAAATTAATTAACTAAGAACCTCTACCCCTCTCTCTCTCTCTCCCCCTAGCACATTCAACACGGTATATCTAGGTTAATTTTAGACCTTTTTCCTTTATTTTTAAATGGTTCGTAGGAGCTTACCTCCCTCTTTCGAAGAGGGGGGTCGTATTAGGGGTATCGGTCGGATACTAGATAAGATAAAAGATAAACCTTCTACCTCTCTACCTTCTATCTCTTCTACCCCTTCTAACCTTCTCCTACTTTTACTAAGCGCCTACTTAGGTTATTACCCACTAGTAGCATTAGTCACGTAGCGCGGTTGGAGCTTAGCCTTAGTATATAAGAGGCTTATCTCTTATACCTTCGACCACTCTATCCGCTATTCTTAACTTAACTAGTCTTTCTACGCTAGTATCCGGTTTATCTCTCTCGTGCCGATTCTACCTATATACTACCCCTCATATAGTAGCGCCGTAAGCGGTAGACGTAACTTACCCTTATACGCTTAGAGGCTAAGACCGCTTATCTTTATATAAAGTTATTAGAGATAGAGAAGAAAAAATACTCTTTTATAAATTAAGATTATTAGGTTCTAACTATAATAGGCGTTACTTTAGAGAAGGGTACGGAGCCTACTAAGATAACTAAATTACTATAATTTAAATTACTTCTAGCTAACTTAGACTAGGCGTAGACTAATTTTAAATTACTTTTATCTTTTAATTTCTTTAATCTTTCTCTATTTTCCGTAGATTCCCTACTTCCGAGTATTACTTATAATAAGTATTTATTAATATATTATAGTTTATAAGGTTTTCTACTAGTTTTTAAGTATTCTAGCTTTCTAGCTAATCTTTCTATTTTACTAGATACTTCTATTAATAATTACGTTTCTATAGGTTCTTAATTTCTTTAACCTTATAGTTATTATTCTTAAGCTTAATATTAGTAATAACTTCGGCGTTAAGTAGTATTAGTTCTAGAAGTTTTTTATAGAATACCGAGTATACGTATATACCTTTAGAGAGTTAGAGTTTAAAGCTTACTAGTCCCCTAGCCTCTAGAATTTTAAATAGTTCTATTTAGAGGTTGTCGAGTTTTCTATATAGTCGTTTTATTTTTAAATTTTTATAAGATAGGAAAACTTTATCTCCCTCTTTAAGAGTTAGTCCCTTAAGCCTTTTCTTATTTATTAATTTAGTTATAATAAGGTTCCTATAAGCTATATTCTTACTTAATTAGGTATAAAGTTTCTTTATTAGTTACGATTTATTATCTATACTAACTAATAGGCTCTCTATATCCTTAAAATCTTAATATACTAAAGACTTATATCCAAAGTTAGCGTAGTATAGGGAATATCTAGTAGTTAATAATCTTATACTATTATAGGCTAATTACACTATTAGTAGAAGACTAATCTAGTTATTCTATAGCTTATTAATATATATCCTTAGATACTATTTAAGTATCTAATTAGTTCGCTTAGTCTGGCTATCTATCTAAGGGTAGAAGCTTATTAATAGCTTCTTATTAACTCTAAGTTTAACTAAGAACGTACTCTAGTACTTAGAGATAAATAATTTATCTTAGTCTATAATAAATTATTTAGGAATACTATAGTCTACTACTAATACTTTAGTAACTTTATAGACTATTTCTTCTACTATAATAGATTCTTCTATAGGTATAAAGTAAACGGACTTAGTTAATTAGTCTATAATTATTAGTATAGAGTCGTATAGCCTTACTAATCTAGATTCTAATAATTTTAGAAGCTTTATAATAAAGTCTATTATAACGCTAATCTATAGGTATATAGGTAGTTCTAATACTTAAAGTAGACTATAAGGCTTATATCTCTTAGTATTAAAAAGGATATAGTGGTAAAGAATATATATTAAATTATCTAATTTATAAAGGTACTACCTATAGGTCTACTTATACTAGGTTAGTAGTTTAGATAGGTTTCTACCCGCATTACTATTAATTTCGGGGAGGTTCTAACCCGTGTTTTAGATAGTTTTAACTATTTATCTTACGCGCGTATTTATGCGTATTAGACTATTTATAATAGTCTATTATACGTATTAGACTATTTATAATAGTTCGTTATACGTATTTTAGATTTTATTTAACGTCTATATTAAATAGTCAGAATTGATATTATCGAAGGATCGTAGTACTAATAGCTTAATCTATAAATAAAAAGAATATTATTACTATATAAGAAAGAAGTGCCGACTAGTAGCTTATTTAACTATACTATTAGTGCGATTATATAATCGCGCTACTTCCGATCTATTCCCTAGTACTTACTCTAAAGTAATATATTAGAGTAAGCTAGTGCTTTAATAGTATAAAGTATATAAGTTATCTTATATAAGACTAAGACGGCTTATATATCTCTATATACCCTCTAGGGCGGATTATATATAGCGTTTTACCTATATTCCGTAGTTATCTTATATATATTCTATATAGTTCGCTTAATTTCGCTCTACCTAATTATAAGTTAATTATTTAATAGTAATAGCGTTTACGCGGTAGTTTAATTATTTATTTATTTTAATATAGTATAGGCGTAGTAGTTTACTTATTTATTTATATTAAGGCGGTATAGGAGCGGTGTATTTACGATAAAAGTAGGTAATATAATATAGTCTTAATTATACTACTTCTTTAATTCTTTATCCTTTCTCCCTCTCTATACCTTAAATACTTAATACTTACCTTTATATACGTATCCGTATTTTTATTTTTTCACTCTTATACTCTTTAAAAATAACTCTTCTCTACTTATAATAGTAAGTATCGCGATTAGCTCTCTCTATATTAATCGCTAGCTAACTATTTATAATAGCTACCTAAGAAGAAAGGCGCTACGCTATCCTCTAAGTCTAGATACTAATCTAGTCGACTAGCTAGCGATAATTCTAATATAATTAGTAATACTTAGCTAAAGATATAGTTAATTAGAAGATATATAGATTTAAAGAAGCTTAAAGATAAGCTAGCTAATTCTTTAGTAAAGTAGCTAAAGAGCTAGAAGTGTAAAGAGCTAGTATCTAAGTCTTCTTCTAAAGAGAATAGGATTCCGGCTAAGAAGCTAAGTAATAGAGATAAGAACTAAGTATTAGTTAATAAGTCTAATTAGAAACCTAGGTAGGAAGCTAAGCGCGATAATATTTATATTACTTATCTTAAGTAGCTAATTAGCGGTCGTAGAGATAGTATTTATTATAATCTTAAAGAATCTTATAGCTAGCGCTGCTATTATTACTATACTTATATTTATAAAAAGGTATAAGTTTTAAGAGCCTCCTTCTTTAGTATATACTAATCTTTTAAGTAGTTTAGTCTAGATTAAACTATATATCGCGTCGCTTTATAATCTACTAGCGAGATAGCTAGAGGTAATATTATATTCTTTTATAATCTAATAGTTTATACTAATTTTAATATAGTCCCTAATTATTATAGGTCTTAAGAAGCTAATCGTCTAGCTTCTTAACTTAAATAATATTAATACGGTTATTAAGGCCTTTAAGAATAAGCTTAGTTTTTCTAAGCTTATAAATTAAACGCTCTCTCTTAATCGCTAAGAGAGGTAGCTAAAGGATATTATTAAGGATTACTTAAATAAACCCTTAAGTAATATTCCTTTAGCTTTTAATTAATTCTTCTTTACTTTTACGGATCGCCTAGCTTCTCGCTTTAACTAGAATATTCTCGCTCTAGTAAATTATTCTACTTCTAGTTCTAGTTAGCCCGCGCGTACTTCTAATTATTATCTAGCTACTAGCTTAGCTTAGTACGTATTTACCGGGAGCTATAAGATACCTAATTTAAGCTAGACTCTAAGCTATAATAATTATTACTTATTTAGGACTATATATAGTTAGCTCGCTATAGTATATAATTAGTTATATAGTCCTTTCTATATAGCTTTATAGAATTATTTTACTTTATCTCTATATCTACTCTTATAGGATTATATTACTTTATCTCTAGGCTTTAATAATTAAGAGGTTAGATATAGTTATTAGAGCTTTTTACCTTTTTATTATACTAAGTAGTGCGCTGCTTAAGCTACTCTAGCCTTCTCTTCTACTTATTCTAGCTACTAGAACGATAATCCGCCGCCTTTATATAGTCGTTTAATTAACTAGCGGGATAATTTAAATATCTTTTAATCTTAACCTAAGGCTTCTTTCTAGACTAAAGTTAAGTCTAATTATCTAAGAATACTATTTAATCTATAGGAGAGGGTCTAAAATCCGGTAGCTAAGGTAATTAATCTTAAGAAAGTTCCTTCTAGGATATCTATTTACGCTTTTTAGGCTCTAGAAACTACTAAAAGATCTACTAATTCTTAAGCTACTACTCGTATAGTTAATCGTCGTAAGAAGAAGCGTCGCCGCTTTACTAAGCTAATAGATTAGGTATTCGATCTTATTATAGAAAATAATTAGATAGTTAGCTATCTTAGAGTAGTCTTTTTATTAACGGTAGTATACTTACCTAAGCCTAGTCTATATAAGGGTAGAATAGTATAACGCAGTATTGCCGTAGGTAGTATTTAGAAGGTTCGAGTATAGGAGTCAACTGCCTAAGAATAGGATATTCTAATATTAACTAATTTAAAGTAACTTAAATAACTATTCGTGTCTATTAATTTAGTAAAGCAAATCTAAGAGTATAAACTAAATAAGAGAGTTAACTATAAAGAGTTAAAATATAAGTAAGATCTCTTAGATCTATATAGTCCGTTTTCTCTTAGTCCTAATTCTACTAAGCCCTCTTACTTCCGGGATTATTACTTACTCCTAGAATTATTACTTACTCCTAGGATTTATTAATCTTAGCGGGATTAAGATTATATAATTACTAACTTAATTCTACTCCGCGTATCAGCTTAACCTTTAGGGTCTTATTATATACTTTCTTATCTACTATTCCTTAATTCTTCTATAATTTACTTTTATCCGTAATATTATCCCCCTCTTTAAGATTATTATTTTAATAATTTCTTAGCCTTTATTATTATAACGTAGTGTAGTTAATTTAGAGTATAAAGATAAATACTCTTACTTAATCTATTAGGTTATAACTCTTTCTATTTAATTCCTTAAGCTAATATACTAAAGGTGCTAAAGTTAACTTTAACTAATTATCGTTAATCCCGAGCCGCCGAAATTTAATCTTAAGATTTAGAGATACCGTCTAGGTATAGTCGTTATTAGAAGCTAAAGCTTCGCTATTTTATAGATATAAGCTCTAGGTACTATACTTCTTATATATATATTCACGCGGAGTATAGTTTATTTATTTTAAAAAAAGATTAGGAGGTTATTTAGCGTAAGAAGCGCGAGAAGTATCTAGTACTCCTTTAGGTAGAGGCGGACGCTACTTAACTTCGCGTAAAGCTTACTAAGGTTAAGAAGTATAAGCGCTTCTATACTAACTAGAATTACTAGACCCTAGTAGTAATAGACTGGATTTAAGAGAAGGCCGGGCTATAGGGTACGGCGACTAATAATTTAATCTTACTATAGTAATCTAAACCTTTCTTAACTAACTTAGAGTAGTTATAGGCTAATAATAATTCTTTTATCTTTAATTCTAATTTTCTAGATTTATCCCTTTTTTCCGTAGATCTTTTATCTCTAAATATTACTAGTAATAAATATTTACTAATTTTCTATAGTCTATAAGGTTTTCTATTAGTTCTTAAGTATTCTAGCTCTCTAGCTAACCTTTCTATTTTACTAGGTACTTCTACTAACGATCTTATTTTTATAGATTCTTAATTTCTTCGACCTTATAATCGTCGTCTTTAAGCTTAATATTAGTAGCGACTTCTACGTCTAGTAGTACTAGTTCTAGGAGTTTTTTATAGAATACTAGGTATATATATATACTTTTTAGGAGCTAGAGTTTAAAGCTTACTAGTTTCTTAGCCTCTAAGATTTTAAATAGTCCTATTTAGAGGTTATCGAGTTTTCTATATAGTTATTTTATTTTTAAATTTTTATAAGATAGAAAGACTTTATTCTCCTCTTTAAAAGTTAGTCTCTTAAGTCTTTTTTTATTTACTAATTTAGTCGTAATAAGGTTCCTATAAGCTATATTTTTACTTAATTAGGTATAGAGTTTCTTTATTAGTTACGATTTATTATCTATATCTACTAATAGGCTTTCTACGTCCTTAGGATCTTAATATACTAAAGGCTTATATCTAAAGTTAGCGTAGTATAGAGAGTATCTAGTAGTTAATAATCTTATACTATTATAGGCTAATTATACTATAGATAGAAGACTAACCTAGTTATCCTATAGCTTATTAACGTATATTCTTAGATACTATTTAAGTATCTAATTAGTTCATTCGGTCTAGCCGTCTATCTAAGGGTAAAAGCTTATTAATAGCTTTTTATTAACCCTAAGTTTAGCTAAGAACGTACTCTAGTACTTAGAGATAAATAATTTATCTTAGTCTATAATAAATTATTTAGGTATACTATAGTCTATTACTAGTACTCTAGTAACTTTATATACTATCTCTTCTACTATAATAGATTCTTCCGTAGGTATAAAGTAAGTAGACTTAGTTAGTTAGTTTATAATTACTAATATTAAGTTATATAGCCTTACTAATCTAGATTCTAATAATTTTAGAAGCTTTATAATAAAGTCTATTATAACGCTAATTTATAGATATATAGGTAATTCTAATACTTAGAGTAAACTATAAGGCTTATATCTTTTAGGCTTATTCTTTAAATATACTAAATAGTTACTTATAGCTACTAGTACTATACTTCGTACTTATAGTATAGAGTATTAGTTAGAGATTCGTCTAACTATTTTCTCTAAGCCTAGGTGTCTGTATAGTTATAATTTATAGAGCTCTTTAATAAGTTCCTAGCGGAGTTATATAGAAACGTAGGGTCTTTTAGAAGTTATATCTTTAAAGGCCTTAATTTTCTTTTTATCTTTTAATATTCTTACTAGATATTATTTTAATACTTTCTTCTATTAGCTTTTAATTTCTATTACGGCGGCTACCGTTATAAGATAGGGCTAGTTATAATAGATAGAACTATCTAGTTCTTATTTTAGTACTATATCGTAAAATAAAGGTCTATTTATTTCTTAAAGATCTATATATCGGCTAAGAGTATCTACTACGTTATTAAGCGTACCTACTCGATAGTAAATCTTAAAGTTAAAGTTAGCTATAGTTTCGGCCTATCTAACTTATCTTTTATTAAGTTTCTTAGTAGTGGTGAAGCTTATAAGGTTCTAGTAATCTAAGTAGACCTCTACTTAGTACTTCGCTTCTATAAGCTAAGCTTTCTACTATTTAAAGGCGCTAATAATAGCTAGGAGTTCTTTATTATAAATATTATAATTAAGTTCCGTATTTAAGAATTTCCTTAAGTAGTAGAATACCGGTCTCTACTTTTTATCTTCGCCTTACTACGATAATACTACTTCTAGTATATAGTCTAATATATTCATTTTAATCTATAGTAGAAGTTTTAGGTTATATATCTATAGTATAGAGGCGGTAGTAAATAGCTTTTTTAGTTCTTTAAAGAACTCTTACTATTCTAGTTTCTAATAGAAACTAATTTCCTTCTTTATTATTTCTATAAGGGGTACTATAGTTTTAGAATATCTCTTTATAAATTTTTAATAGAAGTTAGTAAATCCTAGGAAGAATTATACTTCTTTTACTATTTTAAGTACTAGCTAGTCCCGTATAGCGTTAAGTTTCTTAGAGTCTATAGAGATTCCTTCTTAAGAGATAATAAATTCTAAGTAATCTATTTTTATAACGTAAAATTTATACTTACTTAAGTATAATAGTAGCTTATACTATTAAAGCTTACTAAGTACCTTTTTAATATACTTAATATATTCTTTCTTTAAACTAGAGGAATAAATTAATATATTATTAATATAGGCTATATAGAATATATCTAAGTATTTATATAGTACGCTATTAATTACTACTTAGAATATTATAGGCGTATTTATAAGGCTAAATAGTATAACTATATATTTATATAGTCTAAACTATATTTAAAATATAATTTTCTATTTATAGCCCTTAGCTATTCTTATTCAGTAGAAGCCTTTATATATATTAAATTTAGTAAACTACTAACTACCTTATAGCTTCTCTATAAGCTCTTAGATTAAGGATAGAGGATAGCGGTTCTTCTTTATTATATTATTAAGTATTCTATAGTTAATATAGAGCCGTAGTTCGCCGTTTTTCTTAGATATAAAGAGTATAGATACTATAAATTTACTTTTACTATCCTAAATATATCCTTAATTAATATTTTTATTAATATATTTCCGGAGCTCCTCTATCTAAATTATATTTAACGGGTAGTTTCGTCTAGATAGAAGTTTTACTTCTTCTTCTAGATAAATCTTATAATTCTAGTTCTAGTATTTAGATAAATCGGTCTCGTCGTTTTCCTTAAATAACTTTCTAAATCTCTTGTATTCGGGGGGTATAGTTAGCCGGGTTTTAATATCTTCTTTTATCTTATCTTTCTTAGCTAGATAAGATTCTATAGAGTTATATTCTAGTTATATAACTTTCCTTATCTATATAACTTCTATTTTTAATAAATTCTTTTTCGCGATTCTTATAATTCTTATTAGCGAGATTATATTAATCTATCTCTTCTAGAGTATATACTAGACCTTTAAGCTTAATCTTTATACTCTAGTAATTTTTCCTACTAGTTTCTAGGGTATAATAATCTACTATTACTAATTAATAAATAGATTATACTTTTTTAGCTAATTATATTCTATAAATATATTATAACTTCTAATATCTATAATATTAATATTCCTAATATTCTATATATCGCCTATTTTTACTAGCGTCCTAGTAGTTTTAAGGTTTATTCTTTCTCTACTATATTTAATAGGTATTCTATCTACGAGGACCGTATCTATTAGTTTATTCTTTTATTTATAGGATATACGTAATCTTTCTACTACTCTAGATAAGATTATTAAGGACTCTACTCTACTATCTAGTAGTACTTTAAGCTTATATCTATATATAAGTACGTTAATAAGCTATTTCTAGCGTCTAACGCTTTATATTCTATAGATTATTTTTTAGTATTCTTTATTAACGGAACCCTTCCCTTAGTAAATCTTTAGTTTTTTAACTTCCCTTTTCCTTTATTAGGGAAGTAGTCTATATCTATTTTTTCTTATAGATAGTAAGCATAGCTATTAGTATAGTAGTATATCTAGTTTAGTTATATATATTCTCCTTTATTATCTAAGTCTAGAGATAGCTAGAAGACTGTTCCTTCTATAGATATAATTTTTATCTTCTAGTATTCCGCGTTAGCGCTTATCCAGCCGCCCTTATCTTCTAATAGTTAGGTAATTTCCGGTTACGTAGTAGATATTCCTAAAGCTACTTTTCTTCTTCTTTCTTTTACTATTACTATTTATTTAACTATTTCTTATAATATCTAATCGCTCTAGTATTTATATTAAACTTTCTTAGCTACTTAAGTCTATAGTATCCCTTTAGGATCTAGTCTATACTTCTCTTAGTATTATGATTAGTATATAATATAAAGAATATTAGTATATTTATCCCCTTAAATATATAAATAATCCTTATACTAGAAAGATTATAATACTACCTCCCTATATATTAGGTAGTATAGATAGATTTTCTTAGTTCCTTTTTTAGATTCTACGTAGTTAATCTATAATAACTTCTTATATTCTAGTTATATATACTATTATATATAGAATATATCTTTATAGTAATTTTCTATAATATTCTATAGTCTTACTAGATATAAGTTAACCGTATATTTTTCGTTATAATATAGGCTATATTTATCTAGATAGTAAAGGCTCTATTCGTTACTTATATAGGTGCGTTCCTATTCTTCTTTATAATATAGGTAGTAGTTACTTACTCTATATTTATCTTAGGTAAGCTAGTAATAAGTATTATTCTCTAGTATAGATATTATCCGTCCTATTTCTTTCTAGTAGTAACTATAATCTTCTAACTTATATTAGTACTATCTTTTCTTATTATAATAGCGTTCTGCCGGAGCTATATTCTACTATATAGGTCCTTAGTATTATATTACCTATTCTATTACTTATAAGTTCTCTAGTTCTAAGATACTTACTTTTATATACTAAGATAGGTAGTTCTTTTCTATATAACTCCCTAAGTTATATAGCTAATACTTAATTATATTAAAGTAGTTAAAAATCTCTTCATCTATTATCTCTATTAATTCTAAGGTCTTCTTAGTTTTTAAGTGATTCTAGCGTAGTTTCCTACGAAACCTAGTTTCTTTATTATCTATCTTAGAGAGTTCTAAGTCTCCTTTTATATTAGAGCTAGCTAGTTCCTAGAATTTAATTATAGCTATATAGACTACGTTCGTCCGTTCTATATCTTAGTTCTTAGGATAGTCTCTTCTAAAGTGGCCTTATTCTCTATAATATAAGTAGGCTTTATTATTAAACTAAGTCTATTATTATTTAGTATCTAGGCCGCTATTAGTCCTCTTATAGGGTTTCTTACTATTTCTTTAGTTATTTTTATAGGGTTCTTAGACTCTATTAATATCTATAATTATATCTCTATCTTAGTCTCTCTTAACCGTAACTAACTTCTAGCTTTTACTAGTATTAGTATATATCTATAGCTAGTTATATTTTTCTAGCTATCTTTTATATATACGGTTATTAATATAGATAGCTAGATTAATTATTTCTTTAAGTATATTAGGTTTATTATAGCGGACGATCTCGTCCTTAATTATATTCTTTAGACTATTATAGTAAACGGTCTTTAGGGGGCTATCGTCCTAGTTAAGCTTAGATTAGAGTTACTTAAAGTCTAAGTTATACTTACTCGCCGATTTCGTCTATTTAATTAAGATAATTATTTTTTTTACTTATTCCTCTTCGTCCACTCCGCCGAATATATTAGTAAGGGCCTTTTTAAATAACTTCTAGCTTATAAATACTTCCTAAGTATTAGTTCTATAGTCTTCTAGATTATTATTATTATTAAGATAGTTATTAATAAGTAGCTAGAGCTATACTACCGCTTTCTCTTTTATATATAGCTTTACTATAAGTATTTTTTTCTAATCTATATGGAAGTAGGCTATATTAAATCCGTAGAAGAGTTCTATATCTATAAGAAATATCTTAAGTTCTTCTTAACCTCCCTCGTATTTTTTAAGAACTGATAGGCGTGCTATAGCCGTAGTAATAACTAGTAGTATAACCCTCTAGAAGTTTAGTAGCTTAACTATTTATTATTAGAGTTACTAAATTTAGTTAGCTTATTAGGCTATAACTGTTAAAGGATTAGAAGCCAGTATACTAGCACTACTTCCTAAGGTATATAGAGTAGATAGAGTTGCTATTATTAATAGTACTTTCTCGAAACCTATTAGATAGTTAAAGTATTAATAGTAGTATACTTACCTAAGCCTAGTCTATATAAGGGTAGGATAGTATAACGTAGTATTACCGTAGGTAGTATTTAGAAGGTTCGAGTATAGGAGTTAACTGCCTAAAGATAGGATATTCTAATATTAACTAATTTAAAGTAACTTAAATAACTATTCGTATCTATTAATTTAGTAAAGCAAATCTAAGAGTATAAACTAAATAAGAGAGTTAACTATAAAGAGTCGAAATATAAGTAAGATCTTTTAGATCTATATAGTCTATTTTCTCCTAGTTCTAATTCTACTAAGCCCTCTTACTCCCGGGATTATTACTTACTCCTAGGATTATTACTTACTCCTAGGATCTATTAATCTTAGCGGGATTAGAGTTATATAATTACTAATCTAATCCTACCCCGCGTATTAGCTTGACCTTTAGGGTCTTATCGTACACTTTCTTACCTACTATTCCTTAATCCTTCTATAATTTACCTTTGTCTGTAATACTTTTCTAGTATTTAAGAGATAATTAGTAGTTATAGTTAGAGTATTAGCGGGATTATTTTCCCTTTAGTTACTTTATTTAAAGGTAATAGCTAATAGTAATTATAACTTTCCCCGGTATAATTAGTTCTCTATTTCTTTAATTAGTAACCTTATATCTTTTATATTTAGCTAATTCTTAAAGCGCTTAAATTATTATTTTATAAGAGCCTTTATAAGGCTATCGGCCGGTATATTAGCTATAGCGAGATAGATAACCTTAAATAATCCTTTTATATACTTTTATTATAACTATATATTCTAAATATTAATATATTAGAGCCTTATTATAATACATTCATTTACCCTAATAATAAGTTAGATTATTTATTAATTATTATAAAATATTTACTATATTAATTCTAGGTCAAGCGTAAGCTCTTTAAAAAGGTATTTTAGAGTTATTACTTTCTTACTTATATACTCGAGAGCGAGTAGCTCTACTTTAGTTATTAAGGTTATAACTATTAATTATTAAGTAGCTTTCTAAATAATAGGTCCGCTGAATAAGAGTATAATATATCTATAAGATAAGTGTCTTATATTAATATTATCTATAAATAACGCGTCTTTATAGATTATAAGATTAGGTCTATTATAGTTCTTATATTATAATAATCTCTAGCGTATTTAATAGAGGTACGTAATTACTTAATTAATTACTATAAAGTATTTCTTACTTAGGTTTATAAGGAACTATAATAGCTTTAATACTAGAAATATAATATTAGGTTATAGTATTATAGCTATATATAGGGCCGATCTAACGTATTCTTAATACCGTTTAATCTTATACTTAGACGCTTTATCTATTAATTTAATAAGTTCTATTAATAATAGTAGCGTATCTAGGAATATTATAGTATCGCTTAGTTTAAACTTCTTTATGATTTTATCGATATATATATTATATACGAGGGTAATTATTTTAATTATTTAATCTCTAATTACTCGAACCCCTAAGAACTATTCTACTAATCCTTTTTCTTTAATTCTATATTTCTTAGTAATCTTTTTTTATAGCTTTTAAGTATTAGCTTTATATATCTTTAGATATATAAGTAGAATATCGTCTACGTAGAATAGTATAAAGATAGTTTAATTCTAGTTAAAGAATAGGTATAGCTCTTCTATTAAGGGAACTAAGCCGATTACTTTAAGCGTACTTAAGAACTCTTAGTACTAGAGTAGTAGTAAGTCTCTTAAGC
>Ga0247733_1000310_pt1 | contig 29731 bp, 33 predicted proteins | sample UWRJL043104R2_FD_180932 | JGI IMG/M metagenome (GOLD analysis project Ga0247733, IMG submission 180932) | Plant litter microbial communities from Arlington Agricultural Research Station in Wisconsin, United States - UWRJ-L043-104R-2 | ecosystem: Environmental > Terrestrial > Plant litter >...
TGGCATTTCATGCGCCATATCTCAATGCGGGCCCATTTCAGCTTCGCGGACAGCCGACCTGCTGCGTGTATTACAAGGTCTCGGGTTTTGGGTTGGATTGGTGCCAAGATCTGCAGATGCCTAGCATCTCTGAGGCGAGCTTCAAGCTGTTTGATCGATTGAATGAGCTTCTCCTCGGACTCTGAGATGCGTGTCTGCATCAGATCTCTTCGCGCCTTCTTCATCTGCTGTTGGAGTTCTTTGTCGATTGCACCGCTTCGGTGAGACACATCTCCAGTTGGCGAGGAAATCGTTGTTGTCGAATACGATGAATCTCCTCGGCGGATGGCACGATTCTTCTGACCTTCGTAGAGGTCTCCTTGAAGGCCACGCGGTCTGACGCCCAGCGTTTCGAAAGCCGCCGAGTAGTTGAGCATGGCTAGCCAATCGTTCAAGTCTTTTTCGCTATCAGCCAGGAAGGTCTCTTCTCCGGCTTTTGACAACATGACGAATGCGTTTTTGTGCTTCTTGTATGTGTTGTCTACAAGCGCTACAGCACCGTCCATTGGTATCATATGATCTTGCTTGAACTCGTGCAATGGCGGCTGGAAGGACACTGGGCTTGTGTCGCCGTGTTTCTGATGCTGATCGTGTTGGCTCATCAGGTTCTTCGCCCAGCTGGAGTTTCGGAACAGTGAGAGGCCAGAGCGAGTAAGAACAGCACCCCATTCCTGCCATGGAGACCTGGCCTTTTTCCGCTTCGCATCCTTTCTCCATAATACTCCAACTTTGGTCACAGGCATCTCGACGATGCCAACACTAGTCTCTAACGGATTGTCCTGATTCACCTGCGACATGAAAGCCTCCGGTCGGGAGCGCGAGGAGACGATTTGAATGATGCCATATCTCGAAAAGGATTTCCAGAGGGTTTTGGTGTCCAGTGTCGGCGCGGTGCCAAGATAATTGTACGGGTCGTCTAAATTCATCACGTCCCTGATGTTGGGGCGGAGGATGTCCAACTTGCCCTCGAAAATGATCGTGTAAGGGTCGACTGGTTCGCGCGCGATTTTCTTTGCTGGATCGACCATTGGGCCCTTGAGAACAGCGGTTCGTTTACTTCGTTTGATAGAATTTGTTTTGAGATCAACCTCATCCTCGATGTGAATGAAAGGCGTATATACAACGTTGTCGTAAAAGCAACCCAAGACTTCCTCGGAGACACCCTCGCAAGAGGAGTTTTTGATGTAGTCGGCCCTCTGCATTTTCCGCTTGTTGTTCTTATTGAAGACATCGGTGTGCAGGATCACAATGGAGAATGAGATGAAATACGCCTTGTCTGCTCCTTGTTAGTGATTTTGGCCAGCGACTGTGGCACGTGGAGGGACTGACCTGGGTTGATGTATATTCCGGGATTGCATTCATGATAGCGATCCGAAAAACCCTGGAGTACACGGTCGATCTGCTGTGTTTCTTTGGGTAGTTCAACTTGCATGAGTAACTTCCGTATAGCCATGTCTAGCGGGTCTCCAAAGAAAGCAAACTTTCGCATGTAACTCCGCAGCACGGCGAGCAAAAAGGGATCGTCGGTCTTGGTGAGATAACTGGCAATGGCGCTCTTGCCAATAGCATTCTCCTCCATGCGCTCGAGATAGCGACCAGGTGCCTCGCCTTCTTCTCGATCGGGCAAATGCAACGCTTCTCGACTAATGTTCATGGAGTTCTGATGCGATGATAGGGCCGAGGCGCCAGGCAATCCGTGGGACGGAGAACCATGCCTAGGCGACTGGGGCTCGGAATTTTGACGAAATCTGGAGAGACCGAACATGTTGCTCAAGCTGCTTCTGCCCGCTGTCGATGTCGAGTTTCGCCCGCTAGTAGCATAAGGTGGGGTCGGTGGCGGTATGTCGTCGGAGCGGCCGCCCAAGGAACCCATCGTGGACGAGCGACCTCGCATGCCCAGGCGCATGGGTGCAGCGTTCGGTGACGAGCGTGCTGAATGGATAGACTTGGTGGAATCGTTACGAAACAGGGACCCTGCAGCAGGTGAGGCCAGATTCATCGAAGCAGCGGTCAAAGCCACTTGCGATGGCGAAGGCATGGGTGACGCCCTTCCCCCATTCTCCAGATCGTGCATGCGAGCGCTGTTGATAGCAGTCAACGGGGGGCTCTCGCCTGGAGAGTAGTGCGCCGAATTGGTGCTGATGCCGCTCGTCGAAGCACGTGGTGTCGCGGGTGCTGTATCCGGGAACTCAGGAGGGGTGATTTTCATAGGAAGCGGGAACAACGACGCGCGCGGTTTCCGCCGCCCGAATCCGAAGCGCCCAGAGCTGGTCTTGGTGGTTAGCCGTGGCTTTGGTGTGTTCTCGAAAGAGACGTGGCCCCCAGAGCTACCGTCAGAGCGAGACGATTCGGAAGCACGGGGCGGAACGGGCAAGGACAGCGTGGAGGTTCCTTCCGCGGCCTCGTGAGGCGATTCGGTAAGGGTTTCGGGACGGTAGGTGGTCGACAGTCGCCCGGGCTCGTCTATAAAGGAGTTTTGGTTCTTCAGGAATCCGAACGGCCCCCTCTTGAGATCCGAGCTGCTCTTCTTCTCCGTGGAGCGGCGCAGGTTGCTGGGCCGCTCTGACAGTCCCGGGTCGAAGGAGCGTCTGCGCAGACTGAACTGCTGGATCCGGCCGCGCTTCTTGGGCGTTGGGTCCTCGTGCTCGATCATGGTGGGAGCGGTGGTGATGATTGCGGGTGCTATCGCAGGATACGTCAGCGCGGAGCTTGTTTGCGGCACTGGGCAAGACCTACTTCCTGCGGCGGCGGGCAGGTCGGGCACGGGCGGGGCGTCTGCCGCAGCCTGCTCCTTCGCCTTCACCGAGAGCTGCGAGTCGGAGGCGTGGCGGAAGCGCATGATGCTGAAGCGGCGCGTCATCGGGGTGCTCTCCTGCACGGGCGGCGAAGCAGGGCGGTCCCCCGTGTTGGCCGACCATGATACGCGTGGGACATCGCTGGACACGGCGCGGAGGCCTTCCTCGTCTGCAGCGGCATGGTCGTCGGGCAGCTGCTCGGCCGACTTGTTCAGACGGGCCTTGTCGGCGCGCTTGAAGAGGCCGGCGGGATCGAGGGTGCTGCTGCGGCGGAGGTCCTTCTCGCTGCGGCCAGGGCGGAGCCGTGTGGGCATTGCGGTCGCAGACTAGCAGCTCATCTACGCAGAAGCCGGGGGAAGCGTCGTACAGCGCGGCACATGGCACAGTTGGGGGTGGAGACGGCGGGATCGAGGGGGAGGAGGAGGTCAGGATAGGTCGGCAGAGGGCTCTCGTAAGGCTGAGGAGGTCCACACCAGAGTCAATCCGCTCTGGGACGCAGCACCGGGCGCAGCTGAGCGGCACGTTGCGCAGCGCGGGCAGCCAGACGGAGCAACAAGCAAACACGATGAGGGCGCGCGAAAGAGTGTTTGGACGGGCAGTGTGCGAGGCGGCGCGCGTACACTTGTCACTAGCACATGGAGAGGTGGAAGTCCCGGCGCTCATAGATGCGCCATGGAAGCGGGTCACCAGCGAGCGAGCCCACTTGGAACCGCACGCTTGGGACCTGAATCTATGCAGCGCATGACTAAGCCCCGCCGCCTCTCCTCGTCGCGGGAGAGCAGCAGGCGGCAGCTATTGTGCTGTGCAATACAAGTATTGGCATCACAACACGTCTCCCGCGGCCCGTCCCGCGCTGCTGGCACCTTTCCCTGTGCATAGCATTTCTTTGCATCTTCAATCGCAGCTGGTCACCGTCCCGCCAGGATGCGCCGACCCACCTCCGCCGTCCTGAGCCTGCTGCTGCTGCTGCTCTGTCCCTCGCTCGTCGCCGCCGCCCCGCACGAGGCAAGCTACAACCGCGCGAGCACCACCTACACCCACACGCCGCGGCCGTGGCGCCGACTGTCAGACACCATCATCAGGACGTTATGGGCCGTGCCGGAAAAGCAGAGTAGCCTGCGAGCTTTCAGCGACCACGCGGCGCCTGCCAAAGACACCCCGGGCCACTTGGTCGCGCGATATGGCGAGGAGATCGTCCTGCGCTTCACCATCCAAACCGCCGAGGAGGCGTCCTCACTCGCAGAAGCATGTCGCATACTCTTTCTCGACGTTTGGGAGTTCAATTCGGACTGGGCCGACATCAGGATAGCAAAGGACGTGGTGAGTCTCGCTCATTCTACATGTAGTACCTGAGCTGCATACTAATCGACCGCACAGGTTGCTTCGCTGCTCGGCCTCCTCCCCGCCTCTCTGAAAAGGGCCCACGTTCCCCTCATGCAGGATCTCGACCTTGCCCAGGCCATTTTCGAATCCTATCCTTCGTCCTCGGCCACCCAGGCATACGACCACGAACACTCGTACTCGCCCCATGTCAAGCCGTCGACACAGACCGTGCGAGGGAATTTCTTCTTCAAAGACTACCAACCTCTTTCAGTAATCGACCCGTGGATGAGTCTCTTGTCCTCCATGTTCACCACCCATGTCCGTCGCATCAACGTCGGCATCAGTTATGAAGGCCGCGACATACCAGCCCTACGCGTGGGCGTCCATCCCACCAACAACGAGGATCCCCCGCCCCGGCGCAAAACCATCATAGTGGCCGGGGGATCGCATGCCCGCGAATGGATCTCCACCAGCACTGTCAACTACCTCGCCTGGAACCTCATTACCTCGTATGGCAAGGACCGCGAGATCACAAAGTTGCTGGAGCAGTTCGACTTCGTCCTGATCCCCACGCTCAACCCGGATGGATACGTATACACATGGGAGACAGACAGGCTGTGGAGGAAGAATCGCCAGCCGACTAGCCTTCGCTTCTGTCATGGTATCGACCTCGATCGTACCTACCCGTTCCAGTGGGACGGAGAATCCAATCAAATGAACCCCTGCAGCGAAAGCTTTGCGGGTGATGCCCCCTTCGAAGGTGTTGAAGCCCAGCGCTTTGCCGAGTGGGCCAAGAATGAAACCGAAAATAACAACGTTGACTTTGTAAGCTTCATCGACCTACACAGCTATTCTCAACAGATTCTCTATCCGTACTCCTACTCTTGCCACGACGATCCCCCCGCACTCGAAGACTTGGAAGAGCTTGCTATCGGGCTTGCCAAAGCCATCCGTGTATCTCGCAAAGGCCATGCGTACAAGGTCTCTCCCGCATGTGAGGGCAATGTCGCCATGTCAAAGAGCAAGAAAGACCGGGTTGTTCTTCCACGCATTGAGTCGAGCGGCGGCAGCGCCTTGGACTGGTTCTATCACGAGCTGAAGGTGAAATACTCGTTCCAGATCAAGCTGCGAGACACGGGAAGCTATGGCTTCTTGCTACCCAAGGATAGCATCGTGCCGACCGGCGAGGAGATTTTGGACGCTGTCCTGTACCTCGGGCGCTTCATGCTGGGCGAGATTGGCTTCATGGCTGATGCCCCGAACGCACAGCCGCCTAAGTTGATGAAGTCACACTCGGAGACGGAAAATGGTGTCGAAGACGAGGCGGTCGAAGAGACGTTGGAGCTATGATGATTCAGTATTCTTCAGTTCTTGTAATGATACCACGCTACGACTTTTAATTCACTCTTCAAGATCAATTTCGGGCCTGCGGTTCGCCTGTTGATGTTCCGGATGGTATTCGCGTTCGCGCGAGCGATCTCGGACAGATTCGGAAAACCCCGCATCAGTGCGGCTCTGCCCCGGCTGTACCACCGCGTCATTCTTTCACAAGCCAGACCACCACCTTCAGCACACGAGCTCGTGAAAGCGAACGTCAACACGATGTCGATTCCAGCCGGGGTCAGACGAAACCATGACGATTTCAAACTCGACCGGCCACGGCGGACACCAAGTTCTTGTCCCAACCAACCAGCTCGGTTAAAGGTTCCTTAGCAGCCGATCACTTTCCGTGAACCTCAACTTCCGCTTGTCCACGGTCGCGGATCTGGGGTAACGTTCGCCATTGCAGCCGCCAAGCTCCTGATGCGGTTCGCACGCGGACCCTCATTGGAACTAAGAATGTGGAGTCTGGGCTCACGCAAGGCCGAGGCATTCGCGGGTCAAATCATGGCCCTCTCACCCGCGGGTAGCTAAAAAGACATGACTGTAATTGTTCCTTGCCGCGGTCTGTTTTGTCTTCTCATCTCTTCCTTCTGAAGTTTGCTGGTCCATAACATTTCACTGTTGCTTGCTTGTGCCGCTCTGGGACAGCTCTTTGTTCTGCTAGAGAGCCGAGGACCGACCTTGAGAGCTTAGCTTCAGCACTCGAAGCTCGTGAACGTTTTCACGGCGCGTCATTCGACTTGCTCTCTCCGTCAAATCTCGAAAACGGCTTTCGGTCCTCTCGAGTCGCAATTGTTGTTTCTCGCCGCGCGATTGACTACCACACATCATGTCTGCGAAGTCGATACAAGGGCCTGGCGGCAGGAAGCCCGCTTCTGCGGCCACAAATCTGATCGGTGAGCATTCAGTTGCCGCATTCGAAGCTCAGGTAGCTTGAGGAGCTTGTCACTGACTTCTGATGTGCAGCCGGTGGAGGTGCCGGAATGATGGAGGCGCTCGCGTGTCATCCTTTAGGTACGGGAACCTTTTTCGAAAACCCTAATATTATGCACACATGCTAACACATACGTGCCAGATACTATCAAAGTCCGGATGCAGCTGTCGAGGCGAGCGCGCGCTCCCGGAGTACGTTCTACCAACCTTGTATTCCATATCCTATCCGGACACCTGCTCACCGGCTTACTTAGGCGAAACGACGCGGTTTTCTGAAGACTGGATCGGAGATCGTAAAGCGAGAGACGCCGTTGGGTCTGTACAAGGGTCTTGGTGCTGTGCTTACGGGTATCGTCCCGAAAATGGCTATACGGTTCACGAGCTACGAGTGGTATAAGCAAATGTTAGCAACTGACGAAGGAATGGTGTCTGGGAAATCTACCTTTATGGGTGAGTTCTTTCCGAATCAGTGCCTGGAGAGTATGGTCGGTCTGGAGCTTTGGGTCCTCACTGCCCGACCGCGAGCTCGGGAAGCATGCTCTAGAACATACGGACGTATGCTAACACACTCCAGCTGGCCTCGCCGCCGGCGTAACAGAAGCCGTCGCCATCGTCACGCCCATGGAGGTCATCAAAATCCGACTTCAAGCCCAACACCACTCCATGGCCGATCCGCTCGACGTTCCGAAATACCGCAACGCCGCACACGCCCTCTACACCGTCGTCAAAGAAGAAGGTTTCGGAGCACTCTACCGTGGTGTATCCCTGACGGCGCTCCGTCAAGGCTCCAATCAAGCCGTCAATTTCACAGCCTACTCCGAATTTCGCGCTTTCCTGCAGAAATACCACGGCACGAACGATCTGCCTAGTTACGAGACTATGCTAATTGGACTGGTGTCTGGTGCCATGGGCCCATTGAGCAATGCGCCGATTGATACTATTAAGACGCGGCTGCAGAAGACGCCCGCGGAGCCCGGGCAGACTGCCATTCAGAGGATCACGAATATTTCCAAGTAAGCATATTGTGTCAAGGGGACGTCTCTTGGAATCCAAACTGACGCGTATGCAGGGAAATGTGGAGGCAAGAAGGAAGCCGGAGTTTCTACAAGGGTATCACGCCTCGTATAATGCGTGTCGCGCCCGGCCAGGCTGTCACGTTCACTGTCTATGAATACCTCAAGGGTGTGCTGGAGAGGGGGAGGGAGATGTTGCCTGGTGGCGCCTACGAGGAGTAGAAGTGATATGTTCGATGTGCGTTATATATTCTAGTCGATATCCACGGTGCTTTGCTGCAGGCCGCATCTAGCATCGTTTGCTTTGAAGGTATACACGTACACTAAGCCTAAGAGACAAAGCCTCCAATAGACGTGCTTAAGGCTTGCCAAGGAGCTGCATCCCACCAGCCCCACTACTGCCTAAGCCCCTCCAACGTCAGTGCAAACACCGCCCCAAAGCTCAGCGTCAATCTTCCGCAAACATCAACATCCATGATTTCCACCATAAACCTACCACAGATTCGAATCTGAACGCATCCAAAAGTCTGACATCACAATCATGCAGTCAGGCATCTCCGGTCCGTTCATCTATCCACCCACCGTCTTCCCCACCTTCTAACCACCCACCCACAGCTTCCGAGGAGCTGCAATCCGCCCTCGCAACTCTCATAACTTCCACGACCCACCGCGGCCTCACCGCCACAATCTCCTCCGAACGCATAATCCCGGGCCCAACAATCCCCTCCACAACCTCCACCTTCCTCTCCGATCTCGCCAACCTCACCCCCCTCGTCAAACCAAACGAAGCATCTTACTTCCTCCTCCGCCGGGCAGACTCCCTCTCTTCCTCCGACAAATCTCTCGTCGCCGTCACATACGTACCCAATGCCGCGCCCGTCCGTCAGAAAATGCTGTTCGCGTCTACGCGGTTGACGTTGGTGAGGGAACTCGGTGGAGAACATTTCCCGGAAAGTGTGTTTTGTACGGAGAAGGATGAGCTGACGGAGAAGGGATGGGAGAAACATGTCAAGCATACTGAGAGCGAGAATCCGCTTACCGCAGAGGAGCAAAGTTTGGCAGATATCAAGGCGGCGGAGGCGATGGAGTCGAGGGGGACGAGAGGGCAGGGGCTTGCACAGGGAGGACAGTTGGCTACGCGTGCCGACGACTCAATCTCTGGCGCGCTTCAAACACTAGGCTCCGGCGGCGCAGACAACCTAGTGCAATTGCGCATGGACGTCCCGACCGAAACGCTTCAACTCGTGTCCTCCACTCCCGCCTCGTTGTCATCGCTCTCCTCTGCCATCGACGCCAGCGAACCGCGCTTCTCGTTTTACCGACACGACGATGCAGCGTCATCGATTGTGTTTATTTCGACGTGTCCAAGTGGTGCGAAGATTAAGGAGCGGATGTTGTATGCGGCGAGTCGGAGTGGTGTTCTTAGTTTGGCACAGGGGGAGGGAGGGTTGAAGGTTGCGAAGAGAATCGAGGCAACGAATCCGAGTGAGATTACCGAAAGTGTCGTATTAGATGAGTTCAAGACGGAAGCAGTTGAGGAGAAGAAGGGATTTGCTAAGCCGAAGAGGCCGGGACGGCGGTAGGGGATGTAGAATCTTGTCTTGATGTTGCTGATTGAGCATTGGAATGGAGGGGAATTATTATGTCTCTGCCAAGTCATGACTACATACTCTTACTCCTGCATTGCTTTCCCTCTGTATCTACAATCGACTCGAACTAATAGCGAACAGAGCCAACGTGCTACCACCAATCGTCACCCACGCCGAGATTCCAAAAGCACCTTGAATGTCTTTCCGCAGTATAGCCCAGACACCCCAAAGAGGAAGCTTCCATAAAATACCACCAAGAAGACTAACTATGCTATCTTCAAAGCGTCCCATCCCTCCTCGTAGAAAATCCCCCAGCCTCTTGCCCGCCGATCTGGCTTCCCCGCCAACGCACCCTTTGTGCGCTTCGGCAATCGCTCGAACACTTCCTTTTCGCCACCATCGATGCAAGAAGGAGAGTCGCAAAGATGCAGAAAATGGTCGGGCACGTAAAGTGGGAGCGGGCGGTCTTGGGGCGTATCGATATTGCGGATCGGGCCCCCCTGGATCTATCAAATCTGACAGTGGAAGGCACGCGCATGACTGAACCGAGCAGCATTTCGCGTGGTGCCTGACCTCCACGTTCTTGCTTATGGAAAGCAGGAACTGGAATGTAAGTATCTGCCTACAGGAAATGAATGGTAGATCAGAGGGCGAGAAGGAGCCACAATGTGCCGGTGTAAGGAGGGGCTGCTATCATCGTAAGCGTGACCGACAGAAGGGCTGTGTTGTAGTTCCGGTTTCTTAGCTGGATAATCCTCGTCATCTCCCTGTGCCGGCTTAGCTTTTGCTAAGGCTACTCTAAGCCGCCGACCGTCAAGCTCATGCTCGCGCATCTTGTGAATAGCGGCTACAGCCTCGTCTTGAGTATTGAAAGTGAAAAAGCCGTATTCACGACTCCGTCCCGTTCTCTTGTCTTACATAACAATACAGTCGACGACCTGGCCGAATTCCGAAAAAAATTGTACAATGGCTCATCGTTCGTGCAATAGTCAAGGTTGCCAACGTGTACTTTGTATGCCATTTAGACGTTAAAAACTGTCTCGGCCCGCGCCTGTGACATTATGGTCTAGGTTGCACAAGGGCCTTGCCTTGTTGCCAAAGTACTAAGAAAATATCGATACAAACATTGTTGCGGTACGCTGAACAGTTGTCTGAGGGAATTGAGTGCGGCAGATGTAGGTTTCGTATCACCTTTTATACTTTTAACATCTAAACCACCACGGTGGAATCACACCTATCTTGATGCCTGAAGTAACTACCAATCAAAAGTAACGTCAGCCTTCTATTCCTGCATCATACAAAATACATACATTCAGCCAGTCTTTCGTCATATACGCTTGTAGATTTCCGAGTAGTTCTATCCATGCTACGTTCTTTCTCTGCAGGACTGATGCGGTACTAATGCATCCTTGATGGGTCTTACAGTGGGCGTCTAGATGCGATTCTGTCCTTGCTTGTGAAGAAATACTGTCGGAACATCATAACACATGGCATAACACATTGCAGTACTGGGAGAGACTAGGCGCCGTAGTACTGAATAACTCATGCCCAGCCCTCGACGACAAAGTATCGCTCACCGAAAGCTCCTGGGCTACACAATCCGCATGCTTTAGCTACTTCAACTATAATGCCAATCTATGTCCACCAAATCCCATCCTGGTTCAATATCATCACAAGTCGTGATAAGTTCCTTCTGTTTGCCTTCCTCAGCGGGAATAGAGGAGAAGGTGATGCCAATATTTGCAAAAGTGGTTTTGATAGCCTCTACAGAGGGAGGGTAGTGGCCGTACCACGGGTGCCAATCGCGTGTTTCTATTGTTCTCAGGCAAGAGAGCTTGCCTGCTGTTACTTGATGGATAATGTCGTACAAGAACAAGTCAGCGCTGACGAGATGCGTGTCCCATTGATCACAATAGTCTTCGGCGTCACTAAATCCTGGGAGAAGGATGAGCGTCTTTAAATTTGCGGGGAGGATTTCAGATAACGGTGTCCTATTCGTAGCTTCTTGTAGTGGGGACCGAGTGACGCTGAGCGTTTGAAGGTGCGGAAATCCCCGAATAAAAGGGACGAACTCCCAGAGTTTGTCCTCAGGAAGAAGTGGGTCGTTATAGAACAGTATCTCCGCTGAGTAGGAGAGGCGGAGAGAGGTCAATGTATCGGAGTGCAGAGAGAGCTGACTAAACAGGTGTCCCCAGCCCGGGACATGTTGGCGACTAGAGGGCAAACAGGACTCTTGGTGCTCATATGTGAAGGACTTCAGTCTCTTGAATGCCCCGAGAGCGGGAATCAAGCTCTCTAGCTCGATGTGTGATTTCTCTATATGGAAGTGTTCGACGTTCGATCTGTGACGCTGGAGAAGAGCCTCGAAAGATAGGAATCCGTCTCCGTCGTCCCATTGAAACGATTGTGCCAGTTTCCTTGGCAAGTCGAGGACTTGGCTCAATTCGAGTGTGCGCATCGAAGGCAGGACCAGTAGCGCCGCGACATTCTCGATGCGCAAGGGTCCTCCAAGCTTTGCTGATCTCAGATGTGCAAAGGGCTGCGGGGTGTGCGAAAGGAAGACGGGAATCCAATAGGTATGATGATTCCATCTGGATGTCTCGGCCACGTAGAGCGTTTCCACGTTGGTTGCAAGCCCAAGAATGGCGTTCAGAACCTTGTCGTCATCCTCGGACCTTGCATAGGTCAGCTCTCGCACAAGGGCCTTCGCATACGGCTTGTTGAGACGGCCCAAGATCTGTAGAAGTTCGTGATATGCGGTAATGTTGACCCCAAGTGATTTATGAGCACGTTGAATATCTTCGTGACTGTTGTTCCAGTTGATGGTCTTCACGTACGAGGCAAGGCCCTCGGTCGCTGCGATAGTGCGAAGAAAGGGCGATGCATCGACGTCACAAAAGGAGTAAGTACTGTATAGATAGGGCGTTGTAAGATGGTGAAAACGGCGGCATGTCAGATTGAGTGCGCTGAATCCGGATGGAAGGTGGTTGATAATATCCAAAAGGAGCTCGTCAGGGAGTGAGTCCAGGTTTGCCATGTTGTTGCGAGCTCCCTGGGATGGTCGATTTGTGGGACGACGTGAAAATGTCCACCTTTTCAGGAGTTGGCTGACTGGATTAGGGCTTCTACGGTTATTACCACTATGGTATGTATCGTTCTTGTGCCGCGAGAAAATGGGCATGTGGAATTTTCGGGAATTCATTTGACGCATTTGGAAAGTTCTGCTCTTTGAATATGCCTTAATAGCCGGTTTGAAGAGGTTGGTTGAGGTCTGATTTCACATTTTCCCTCCCAAAGACCACAAACCACTGTGCCACATGTGCCAATGTAAGAAGGTTGCTGGAGCCTGATGGTCGCGCATGGGCCATCAGTGAAAAGCGAGCTAGTCCATAAAGGGACCAGGCGGGGAGCTGTCGCCTCTGTCTTTCCTTCCCTCGGCTGTTCACGCTTCGTGCATCAGATGTTCCGGTCCGCGGCTCCAACCCACCCTTGCTCCACCCACCACCACTACTTCTCGAGCAACATCTTCAGCGGGAGGAAGGAGACCTCAACATGTCTGGACTGAGGATACTAGTGCCCGTGAAGCGGGTCATTGACTATGCGGTATGCACTCCCCAGCTCCAAGCTCTCAGCACGCATGGTAGCTTTCCAAGACCAAACTTCAGCTTTGATGACGATAACGCGGGACTGCTCTCTCCAGAGCATCGTACGATCAATTAGCTAACCCACCAATCCCCAGGTCAAACCCCGCGTCAACCGCGCCCAAACCGCCGTCGAAACCGCCTCAGTAAAACACTCCATGAACCCCTTCGACGAGCTCTCTATCGAAGAAGCCGTCCGCCTCCGCGAGCGCAAAGTCCCCGTCGCCGAAATCCTCGCCTTCTCCGCCGGGCCCCCCAAATCCCAAGATATCCTGCGCACCGCCATGGCCATCGGCGCCGACCGCGGCATCCACGTCGTCGTGGAAGAAAAAGATCCGCAATTGGAGCCGCTGGGCGTCGCCAAGCTGCTCAAGAAGGTCGTCGAGAGCGAGAAGAGCGATCTGGTGATTTTGGGCAAGCAGAGTATCGATGATGATGCGGGGCAGACAGGGCAGATGTTGGCAGGATTGTTGGGTTGGTCGCAGGCTACGCAGGCGTCCAAGGTGCAGATTGAGGATGGCACGGTCACAGTTACGAAGGAGGTGGATGGTGGGGTGGAGACTGTTAGGGCGAAGTTGCCCATGGTTATCACAACGGATCTAAGGCTAAACGAGCCGCGGTATGCCAGCTTGCCTAACATTATGAAGGCGAAGAAGAAGAAGCTGGAGAAGAAGACGCTTGCAGACTATGGATTGGATGCGCCGCCGAGACTAAAGACGATCAAGGTTATGGAGCCGCCGCCGCGGAAAGGTGGTGTCAAGGTGGAGGATGTGGATGGCATGATTAGCAAGTTGAAGGAGCTGGGTGCTTTGTAGAGATGTTGGCAAGGTAGTGCGCTGTTTTGTACATAGTAGACATGGGATAGATTGAAAAAGCATCATTGCGCGACAAGATGGGTATCGTATTGTGTACGCTAATCACGCACTGAAGCCGCAGATCTACCATGTCTCTTGCTTATACCGCCCGCTCTTCTCCATACTTGCAAGATATGCCTCGGCTGCTTCCCGTTCCATACTGCCTTCGCTTTGAAACCCCTCGATGAGCGCCTCACGCACGGCTTGTGGCATCTTCCCGGAGGAGCCGCAGAGGTACACGATGCCATCGTGTTTCACGAGAGCATCGTAGATGCGAGCGCTTTGCTGCCGGACGAGATCTTGGACGTATACTTTTTGTCTCTGCCTGTGCGTTAGCTACTGCAAAGACGACTGCGGAATGATCATCGTACCTGGTCTCGTGAAAAAGCGGGCAAGACGTCCAGCGGGACTCCATCATCTTTCAGCTTCTCCCACTCGTCTTTGAAGAAGTAATCTGATTCTGCGTTTCGACAGCCGAAGAACAGCACGTCCTTGGGATTACCTTCCTTTAATACGGTCGCGTCCTGTAGTTCCTCGCGCCACTGCTTCCGCTGGTAGATCAGCGCCCGCATAGGCGCGACGCCTGTCCCAGGCCCGATCATGACGACCGGCTTCCCCATCTCCTTCTTGGTGACTCCCAGACCACCTTTCTGGAGCGTGACTGTGATATCCTGTCCGTCTTTGAAAGACGAGATATACCGCGTACAAACCCCCTCACGAATCTTCTTGATGACAGTCTTATACTTGACAATCGCAATCAATAGCTCGACCTTCGTCCCCTCCATTAGCTCCTGCGCAGTACCCGGTGTCATTGCACTCGCAATACTGAATTGTCTTCCTCGGATAGCCGGTATTATAGAGCAGATACGCTGCCACGGTATCTTCACGCTCTCGAATTCCTGCAGGACCTCGAGGATACAGCGGCGCGGTCGCGTAGTATAGTCGTATAACTCGTCGATGTATTCCGGGTCAGTGAATTCAAGGAGGCGGTCGCGGTGGAATGGATCGTCTGTGAAGTGGGCAATGTGGGCGAAGAAGGAGCGGCGGGGGATGCTCATTAGATCGAGGTGGTTGGTGAGGAGGGTTCGTAGCGTGATGTTTGTGTTTTGGGAGATGTTTGGAAGCGGAAGCCGTGTGGAGGAAGGCGAGAAAGGGATGAAATGGAGAGGCTTATCGGCGATGGATGTCCAGCCCATGATGGCGATGAACTGGGTGACATCGGAGGGGAAGTTTTTGGGGTAGATGGTGAGGACGTCGCCGGGTGTATAGGGATGATGGCCGTGGAGACTGAGGGTGAGGTGGCGGACGTTTTGCCAGTGCTTGTCGGGCGTTAGTCTTTTGTTGGAGATGACTTTAGCGGTTAGGCCGCTTGGGACGTCGAGAAGGTCATCTGGTGGAAATTCGGGAATGTCAGCGTTCGCAGCTGATGAAGACGGTGTTTCTGCATGATCGCGAGTCGATTGCTGCGATTCCTCTGCAAAGTCGAGCAGCCACTTTGGGTCTAAGAGCACGTCGTCTGGTATTGGAGTTGTGCCTTCGGGGAGAGGGTATTCCTCGAGGAGACGGTGGCGGATATTTGTCGACCATGGGAGGAATGCGCCATCGACTCTGTGATATTACACCGGATTAGATCTTTCAACGAGGGTTGATGGGAGGTGGCACGTGATCCGTCGTTGACATACCCTTCTGGATGCTGCTCGTCAGACTCGCCACGGTCACAGATGGGGTGTGCACCGAGCTGGACGAGGCGATTATACAGCTTCCTATGCGCCCAATTGAATCTGCTCGAGTTAGGCTATGACTCTCAAAATGGGTTGGTTGATATTGCTTACTTGGGATATGAGGTATCTCCAAGTCCAAACGACGCAAAGCGCACCTGTTGCAAGCACCCAGGGCGCAGTCGAGCGCTGCGCAGCGCTTTCCAGAAGGTCTGGCTGTTTGCGGGCAGGTCGCCTTGACCGGTGGTGGAAATGGCGATTAGTATTACTGAATACTGGAGCAGTTGCTTCTGCAGCCACGGTCAAAATCCCACGAGACCAGGTCCAATGCGGCATACATACCAGAGTGATGGCGTTCAACTCGGCCACTTCTGCATCGAAGCGCAGGCGTTCGGCGATCCTGCCCAGCTCCTCGGCGACGTCCTGAGCAGTGCCCGTTTCGGAGCCGTAGAGCACGAGAGCTCGCCGCGGCTGCAGTGTGCTGGTCATGGCAGGGTTTGTGTGATGGTACGGTGGTAGGAGACCAGAGATCAGTCCATGGTGAATTCAAGTGGTTTGCTCTACCGCACTACTAGTCTAGTCCCGTCCCTATCCTAGAGGTCAGAATCGAACATATGGGATGATCAGCTCCCGTGACCTGTCCTCGGACGACTGCTCGTTGTCTGCGGAGCCCCTGCCCCGACACGGAGTACGGTACCGGTAGTGATGAAGCTGCAGGTGCAGATGCAGATGCAGATGCAGCTGCAGCTGCTCGTCATGGGGAAGCCCGCCGTGGCGTTAGGCGCCGTCTGTGTGGCGGCGGCGCCTATATAATCCCGAGCCCGTTCCGCGTGTGACGACAAGGAGAGTGGCCGGAATGAGGCCCACGGGCTACTGCCCACGGCCCACTGCCCACAGCACAGGGGCTCCCCGATGGCGCCACAGGGCCCCTATTGTGCGGCGGCGCGGGTGCCAGTCGCGGGCGCCCCAATCTCTCACCGTCCCAGGGCGCCCTTTCTTGCATGCGAAAAATCCGCTTGTCCGTCCCGATCGGGTCTAGCGGCCCGAGGCCCCAGCGGTCGCCTCCAAAATATTTGAAGCTCCAGCGCCGCTCCTTTTCTCTCCCCAGCACAATCTCAGAACTCACCCAAGCTCCATCAACCACCACGCTCTTCTCTCACGTCCCGGGCCCGTAGCTACCCACTCCCACCCCCCTCGTCAAGCAGTTCCACCTTCCCGGCGGTTCGACCACTCCATCACCTCCCAAACACACACGTTCACGGTTACCTTTACTTAGGTTCAACCAGGACTCCAAGTTTCCTCAATCCCCTGCACGCCGAACTTCGTGTCATCAACCCCCCAAACTACAATCAAAATGTCCGCACCTGTCGACAGTGTTACCGCCCAGATGGCCACCACCTCCCTCGACAACAACGCCGAGACCGCTGGCACCCAACAGCCCACCACAGCCGAGAACGATGCTGTCCTGGCCAGCGCCGCCGAGGGAAGGCGACTGTATATTGGAAACCTCGCGTACGCGACCACCGAGGGGGAGCTGAAGGACTTCTTCAAGGACTACCTTGTGTGCGTACACACAAACACCCGCCCCCCACAGAGCCATGCTAATATTGCCCCAGCGAGTCTGTCACCATCCCCACCAACCCCCGCACCTCCCGCCCCGTTGGCTACGCTTTCGTCGCTCTCTCGACCCCCACCGAGGCCGAGCGCGCCATTGCCGAGCTGAACGGAAAGGCCATTCTCGAGCGCAAGGTCTCGATCCAGCTCGCCCGCACTCCCGAGGCTCACGCCGAGGGCTCCGGCAGCGGTGCTGAGGGCACTGCCGACGGCGCTCGCCGCCGCGCTTCCACTCGCGGACGCGGCCGCGGCCGTGGACGTGGTGGCCGCGCTGGCCGTGGAGGCCGAGCTGTAAGTCACTACCATCAACCTACAGCCCGTCAAGAACCATCTTGAAGGGTCTTCCTGGTCCTCTGCTAATCTTGTGTGCGAGAAGGCCGACGGCACTGACGGAGCCGAACAAGTCGAGTTCACCGATGCCGCTCCCGTCGATAGCGCACCCACAAATGTACCCGGCCAAGTCATTCCTCTAACCGAGACAACGAACGAAGCGCTTACAGCTCAAAAGGAAACCGACGCGAAGAAGTCGGCTCCCCGTGAGCCGCGCGAGCCGCGCAAGCAGCGTGGTCCCCCCGAGGACGGTGTCCCCTCCAAGACCAAGGTCATGGTCGCCAACCTTCCCTATGACCTCAAGGAAGACAGGGTATGTACCTGAATGGTAACTGGTAAGCCTACATGTGCTGACCACTCTCAGCTCCTGGAGATCTTCAAGGACTACTCCCCGACCACGGCCAAGATCGCCCTTCGCCCCATCCCCCGCTTCATGGTCAAGAAGCTCCAGGCCCGCGGCGAGCCCCGCAAGGGCCGTGGCTTTGGCTTTGTCACGTTGGGCTCCGAGGAGCTCCAGCAGAAGGCTTGTGACGAGATGAACGGCAAGGAGATTGAGGGCCGTGAGATCGCCGTCAAGGTCGCTATTGACTCCCCCGGAAAGGAGGATGACCACATCGACGCCCACGAAGCCCAGGAGGGCGAGGAGGCCGCCGCTGCCCCCGCTGAGACCGCTGCCACCACCGAGACCAAGACCGAGACGCCAGCTGCCACTCCCGCTGCTGCCTAGGTGCCAGCGACCGGAGGCATTCCTGGCGACCGTTTTGGTCCTGGCTTGATCGCCGTGGCCTGAGGACTTTGATGCGTTGTTTATGGACGTTCGGAGTTGCCTATCGACTCATCATACTCTACATCTAGGCGCTGGCTTACTTTACTCGTTATATTACCTATAGGGCTGGAAAAAGTGAATCGGAGTCTATTGCCGGGTCTGGAACTAATGGTCGGCTTATCGTGGTTTGTCTTACATCGCGGATATCTACCGGAATACTCTCGCCTTAGTCTAGCATATGATGAATCAACGAATGTTAAGGCAATTGATTTCCACTGTGTTGTACTTATGATGCACCCTGAATGGCTGCAGACAAAACAGGTGCATCGTTCGGTGCGGTGGTGCGTTAGCGTGGGCTACCCTAAATGCCTTCCTCAAACGCAGGCGTCACCTTCCAGAACCTCACTCTTACACACCCACTCCTTTGTGGTGCAGCTCGTTCTCGACAACTAGGATATGATGGAACCTGATGCGACAACAGACCAAAGGCTACCGGGATTCCACCGGAACCCCCTCCTTGTTCATACGATTGCGTTGAAAATGAGTTGCGGGAATGACACTAGTAGCACAACCTCGTCACCTTCTCAACGCCCGTAGATGTGTGCAAAAAGGGTGTATGTTGGAATATCCGCACTCGTCGCGCAGGCTAAGAAACCGAGAGAGTAGAGACCTTCATGAACTAACCAAGTAAGGTGCTCATGATGATCTCGAATTGCACACTGACTGCTTCTAGACTGATAAGCTACCGAAACGGGTTACTATTAACGAGTAATGTCTAGACTAGGCTATGCTCTTGCTGTGCCGGTATACTGCCCCGGGTGACAAAGTTCTCAGTCACACACATGTAATATCTCGCCCTCGTCTTGCCCACAGGCTCGATTTGACCCCTGGTATAACGTCCGGATTCGAAGATACGATTTCAAACGACTCATCAACGCGAGTATGCATCGGCGCCGCTTCTTCAAGCAGACACTTCTTTTCCATCTATTCAAACGATCACTTCTTCTATTCACTCACCCAAACACCTCTTCCTTGTTCTTCCCATAAGCCCTCCTCTCTTGCCCATTTGCACAACCTCGACTCGTTCCAGAAACTTACCACACGACCAGGTATAAATCATGTCACATAGCCTGTACACTCTCCAAAGCCCTCCCAGTGGAACAGCCTTGTCGACTCCACAAGAAATCTGGTCATCAAACCCTTTGGATTGTAGACGCGTTTGGTTTACCTACTAACCAATGCAATCACTATAGTTTTTGTAGACGTATGTAGAACAAACATTGTGGCCCCCCCTATCAACCGCAGTACCCTCAAGGTTCTTTAAGATACCAGCATACTCCTCGTCAACAATCTCAGTGGCACTGAAACCATTCTAAATACTCAACGTAACAGAACCCTTGGATGATTTCCCACACCCCGGGCACACTAACCTACACGTACTCCTCGACCCATCTTACTCCCAGAATGAAAATTAAGACCTCACGTTTAACCTCGACAACACATGAGACAGAGCCCCACCAGTCAGCGTAATAAGCAATATACATGTCGGTGCGTCTTGCACGAATTCACGTTTATCCTTTACCTATCCGCTTGGTAGTTTGGGTAGTAAAGCTATCTTTTGAAATGTGGCTTCAAAGGGATATTTCGGACTATTGGAAAGGGCGGACGCAGCTACTAGAGATATTGTAGCACTAGTTCCATCGCCAGCGCCTATGACAGATGTTTTTGAAGAACTCTGACCAATCTTCGGGCCTTGAATTTGCGGTGTTCAGCAAGGCTGGGAGTGTCAAGGTTTCTTCTGATATGATATTATGAAGTGTAGTAAGTGCATGAGCCTAATTTGGCAGTGACGGCGTAGTATCTTAAAATGATTGAAGGATTCGAAGTTTTGCTCACTGCTACATCGAGAGAATCGCACTTTTGCGAAAATCGATTCATCTTCCCTGCAACCTCTTCATCCGCTCCTCAGCCGCCCTAGCCCTGCGCTCCCTCTCAATCAGCGCTTTCGCCTCAGGCGTCAATCCCCTCGCTTCCTCCTCCCTCTTCTCCGCCCCAGATTTGACCGGTATGGCACCCAACGCCTTCCCCTTGCCCACCCTCTTCTCCAACCTCCTCTTCTCCTCTTCCTCACCCTCCTTCCTTAGACGTTCTGTCTCCAGCTTCCTCCTCTCCGCTTCCGCTTTGTCCTCCGCATCCTTCTCCGACCTCTCTTGCGCTTCTCGCTTGGCGATTTGCGATGCAGTGAGTGGCGCGGGTACGCCGGCCTTTTCCCAGTCCCAAGTCGATTCGCCGAGTTCGGAGCGCGCGAGGCGGAAGGCGTCACGGGTTGCGCGATCACCGGCTAGAGTGAAGGGTGTGCGGGAATCCTCGTTCATTGCGGCGGGGTCCGCGCCTGCTTTTGTGAGGAGTGCGTTTACGATGGGTGCGGCATTTAAAGATGATGCAAGGTGGATTGGAGTTGGTGTATGGTGGTTTGCCGGAAAGAATTCGAATGTCGAGGGAATGTCGTTGGTCTTGAGGTAGTTGAGCAGCGCAGGAATCTTGGATCGCTTGATGATGGAAGTGATCTGTGATGTATGTAGAGTCGCCGCTTCTTCTTCTTTGGAAGGTTTTGGAGGTTTTGCGAGCTTCGAGGGCGGAGGTATTGCCGGCGTGCTGCTGGGCTGTGGGGCATTCAGAGCTGCGAGCGCGGCTTCGTCGATCGTGCTCTGCTTGACGCGAGTGAGTTCCACAAAGGCGCGCATGAGCTCTTTCTGTGTTGCTCGCCGTGTGGTAAACGGAAAGCCTCGATTTCTGGAATCGTTATTCCGAAGGATTTGTCCTTCGTAGGGTCCGAACAGGGTTCGCCGACTAGTACTGCCTGTTGCTCGAATGAACAGCAAGTCTGCAGTGTCGATCATTGTCTTCCAGCTCTGTAGTAGTTCGCGAACCTCGTTCGTGAGTGCAGCTTCGTTGTATCGACGGAGTGATGAACCAGCAGAATGCGCAGCGCCCTTTGCAGAGTCGTTTGCCGATTGTGCCCCTCCCTGCTTCCGTCGAGTGGTATACCTATGGAAGGTCTTGTGCGTAACCACTGTTGCTGATCGTTCGTCCTGTCCGCCATGCTTGCTCATTTTCGGCGCAAGGGCCACGACCATAGCGGCAAAATGACCACCGCCAATCATACAGAGGAAATAGTGCGGACCGATGTCTGTCCCTGGAAGAGGAATGCCTCCATCTGACTTAATTTTGGGTGGCTGGGTTGGCGGAAGTTGCTTGTTGCGGAGTACGTCCGCAATGCGTGCTTCCGCTTGCTCGTCGACGGAAAATATAGCGCGATACACACCCAAAGAAGTGTTCTCAGGCAACAACGGCGAAGTAAACCATAGCATAGGAGGCTTCCCCGACCCGCGCTGTTTCTTATTCGACGAAATATCATCAAATTCCGGATTGGCAATCTTCGCTTGCTTCTTCAGCAACGCACTCAGTGTAGATTCCTTTGGCTTGTTCCCGTCTTCGTCCACATCTTCGTCGTCGGATTCGGACGACTCAGAGCCGGAAATGCTCTCGTCCAGGTCGCCAATGAGCTTCTCAAAGTCTACTTCGCCAACAGGCTCCTGTCCCTTTATCTTCTGCTTCAGGTTGTATCCGTGTAGGTCTGAACGGACATGGTTTCGTTGTTCCGCCACCGATGGGAAGCTCAGTCCGCAAAGGTTACACGAGGTTGCTTTCGCTCGGCCGCTTTCATCGGATTCTGATCGCTCGGAAGATTCGTTTGCGGGACTTTCTTTTGGGAGAGAGGTTTCTTGGTTTGGCCGTGCTAGCTGAGCCTTGAGCGTGATTGTGGATAAAAGTTCCTCAGGAAGATCGAACACTGCGCGTTTTAGTATGTAGCGCAAGCATTTGCGAGGATAAGTGCTTACCGTACAGCGGACGCTGCAGCAGATGGTCTCCTTTCTGCGCCATTTCAGCGAGTTTTGGGGCGTGTGAGTGTCAAGCCAAAGCGCCTTAAATGATTGCAGGCTGCGGCGATGGTTTGGTGGGGAGTCACGAACGTCACCAGCACGAGTCAGCCACATGCCAAGCCGCTAAATACTTACTCACACATCGACTTCTATACCTTTCACCATTACCGTTACCATTTCCGAAGTCAGCCAACGCCTAAAATCTCTACTCTCGACCTATGGCGCCATTCCGAGCGTAACTGTGGTCTCGTTTCAAGATTTGCCCTCTCTTTCGGCCAACTTTTTAAGCAATCCCTCCCCGACCTTTTGTCTCGGGCCGTGGTACACGAATACCTCACAATTAATACCCACAACTATGTTTCCTCGCGCTGGCCATACTTCATACCTGTCACGATATCGATCAGCACAGAAAGGGTCGAGGAGAGCAGGATGTTACTAGCCACTCTAGTCAATCTCACGAAACAGCCGCACAACTACCATATCAGGCTTCTTCGCGGCAACGGTCATGTTTGATCGACTCTACCAAATCTTGAAAGACGAGTTTGGCATGCCCTGCTTTATCCATGAGTACACCAAATACAATGACCCATGCCATACGTTGGACGGGAACTTGATTTCACGTCGCAACCTTGGTACAGACTTTCTATGCAAAGGCGCTGTAGCTCGGTTACGTCCCCACGGCCCAGATAGTATACAACGATCGAAGCGGAGCCATCTCTAACGCACATGTAGCATGATCTAGGATTGGACCTCGGAAGCTGTGGTTATGTTGGCGACGATAAATTGCATTGAAGAGTCCGAAGGCTTGATTCTGGCCATGTGCCATGTGGACCAACCTGGGGACTCTGAAGGTCACCAGGGGCAGGGAATTAGGGTGGATATGGTACACGAAAATTGTTCCATTTTGGAGATAAAGACCGAAGACTGCTTGCTAGAGACTCAGGCCCCGAGTATGTGTACACTAGTAATACGATAGGCATAACGCTACCCTTGGCACAAATTGGGACACATTGGGGGGTTTGTAAGGAAGAGTAATATTTGGAAGACGAAGAAACAGCATACGATATGGATCCACCGCAGGATGTACCAATGTGCCCTAATATAGCTAGATTAGTATCGTGCGGTACTTGCGATATATTGTTGTTCCACTCCATTTACTATATCAGGCTAGCTCTCGATCCTTCGTCAGCTTCATGAGAATCATACCGTCCTTACTTTCGACCCAACTTCCCCATCTCCATATCTACTTATATCCCTTTACAGTCTGCGATGCCTCACACCCCCGCTTCCCGCTCACCAAACACTGCCGAAAGCCAAATCATCCTCCTCCCCGCCGAACTCCACGACGCAATTTTGCAACACCTCTCAAAAGCCGATATACAAACCTATCGCCTCATCTGCCGAAACTTTGCGGAAAATAGTGCACAATGGCTGTTCCGAAAATTTCACTTCACATCATCCCTGCCAGACCTCAAGCGCTTATCCGGCATTTCCAAAAGTGATATTAGGCTTTGCGTCAAGACGCTAGTTTGGAGTACTGACCGTAGCGATTTCGAAGCTGAACATGTGCTCGAAGGACTCCGGGTACGCGAGTTGAAGAACATCCTCGGAAGATCGAGTCAGGATCAACTCCAGCGGCCACAAGCCGCAAACCGAGAACATGCGGTAGGAGAAGGAAATGTGAGAGCTAACAATTCTATTGGAGTCTTCTTTCTCCAAGCTATCTTTTCTGGCCTGCCAAATGTGCAAAAATTGCATATCCGAACCAGTCAGGGAAGATACGAGATGCACGCTTCGCTCGTTGCCGCCCATCTTGCCGGGCATCCACTTTCGAAACTGAGAGTGCAATATTTGCTCTGGAAGTCTGTACCAGCCATGGTGTCGCTGGAGCACGCGATCGAGTCTTTGACGAGTCTGCGTCTTCAAATTTGTCTCCCAGGCGATGTGATGGCGAGAGTGTCGGAGCGCCCGGGTTCCATTCCCGCTGTTGTCAATCTTAGTTCGCTGAGGGAATGCCTGGGCAGCGCGATCAATTTGCGCACGCTGGAAATTCGGCTCGCCGATAGCAATTGGTGGACAGGAGAGGACTTTGGAAGCAGTCATCTGCGATTGCAGGACATTATCCCCGAACCCAACAGTTACCCTTATCTACGCAAGTTTGTCGTTGGGCAATGCGACACCTCCGAAGATTTCCTTGAAAGTTTTCTTCGCGCGCACTGCGAGAATCTTCGAGTCCTCAAAATCCAATCGATGAGAATGCATCCACGGGGATCTTGGTCACGACTCTTTCAGAACGTTCAGCCATTCTTGAGACTGATCACAGTCGAGCTGAGCGGATATATCGAAAACGACGTGCGCCACGATACAAGTGGGTGGGCGTTGGACGAGCAGTTGGAATGGGAGCTGAAGGACTATTTGCTGGGCAAACAAACCGAATGTCCGCTACGTTAGGATATAAATGGCAGGATCTATGAGACAAAGACGAGCCATTGGCGCCTTGGAAGTGAGTTGGGGCGTCGGACCTCGACTCTTGTCCAGAACGCTTATTTAATGCTCGGTATCTCATGAATTTATTCGCGTACAAGTTCATCGTTGGAGCGTTCATGCTCCTATGCAGGCTTAGGTCTAGCGACTCCGAGCCCTGCAAGCCGTTTCCTTGCTTGCTCGACTAACTTGGGCCACTCTTCCGTTTCGCCTGATCGAGGCGGATCGGTAATGTGACGTAGCCAAGTCGTTGCCCCCAATTCATCGCCTTCTGTGCTAGAGAGTTCCGCCAGCTCAAGCATCGCTGGCTTATGGCCCCCAGCAGCCGCAACTGCGAACCATTCCTTCGCCAGTGATTGCACACTACCGGGTCTCCAATTAGTGACGAACTTCAGCGCCTGTCTTAGCCGCGGATTGTTCAAGTAGGAAGATGGGTCTGCGTCAACGTCCATGTAGTAATGGCCCAGCTTATGTTTGGCTTCAAGATGGCCGGACGCAGCAGCCTTGCTCATGTATGTAAGCCAAGCCGGTGACGTGCCATCTTCCAACGAAGCGAGCTGGTAGTACGCAAGCGGGTCGCCAGCTTTGAAAGCCCCCTTCTCGAGTACTGCCTTCGCCTTTGCGCGTGCTTCTGGTGTGTTTTCAGACAGCATTCGATTCGCGAGCGCTATCCATGGCTGTTCTCTTGGTAAGGCCATTGGATGTGGGTATCTAGGGTCAAACTTGGTTTTGCAGTGCTCGACAGCCTGCTCATACCAATGTTTGGCCGAGACGTTATGTCCAGATCTCTCGAGGAACTGCCCATGGAGAGTCATTGCATCGGTGTCTCCTTCTTCCGCAAGTTGTTCCAGCATTTTCGTGCAAGCTTTGATTTCAGCCGTCGAAAAGAGTCGCGCAATGTCCCTGGCCTGTGGTATACCATTATTGTCGCGGTGGTAGACAGCCGCAAGGATTTGCAGTGTCGCTAGAGAGTCTTTGGCAGCACTACAAGCAAGCAACATGCGGGCGGCCATCATCGGATGCTGGCTCGGAGGAAGGCGAGCGTTTGCATCATTGACATCTGGTATTCGAAGCAACGGAATTGCAATATACGTTATATCGCCAACTAATCTGTTGTACTCTGGAATCGTTCAGGTTGGGATCATGTTCGGTTGGTGAATAAGGCTTACTCTTTGCCAGTTGCTGCACATTGGATGCTGGATCAGCTTTGTCCCTGTCGGCCTCGAGGAACTCGCCAATTAGCTTCTCGGCAACGGGGGGTGGCAGCTGGAGCAGGTTCTCTTTTTTCATCATGTAAAGATATGCACCGCGGCTTCGTTTGTCAATGTCGAAGCGCATTTGTGCGGGGGTCCTCTTCTGTTGTTCCACTCTCGCGATGGGATATGCTTTGGGAGCTGCGTATCGACGCACGGGCTGTGTAGCCCGGAAGCGACAGAAGAGGCATGTCTCAGGTTTAAGAGCGGATCTTGCGGTACGGATAGTAGTTGAACGAAACGACATGAGAGCGGTAATGTGACACAATCGGTGAATCCAAGTCGTATCGAGAGGTCGAAGCTCAAGCTTCGGGGGTCCGCAAATTGCGCTAGGCGGAATATAGTTCCGCCCCGGGCCGAACTTTTCCCTTGGCATCTGCAAAAAATCGCACCGCCCAACGTCATGTTTGCCCACGTCTTTACCACGGCCAAGCGGATTCTCAGTCGATCGCCCTCAGTCCAAGGAAGAGCCGAAGAATCGAACGATCCAACATCAGGAGAGCTCAAGACCGACCCTGACGCAGATATGGTCACCACCCGACGGGGCACTGGCGTAGACGTGCCTGGGGAAAGCACACCGCGGAGCACACCGCGGAGTTCTACCAGGAAGGGGGCTGGGAAGAGGGAATTGAGAGCCCTGGAATTAGAAGAGACTCCTACCGCTGCGAAGAGAAGGAGAAAATCCGTCGGCACCAAAGAACAGCCCCAGCAGGAAGCCAAGGAAGATGTCACCGAATCATCCACTAAAGCATCCGCACCTGCGGTGGAAGCACAAAATGAGGGAGACATTCAGGCCGAGATATCCGAAACCATCGTAGTCGCGATGCCCGTTCGGACAAAGGGAAAGAGCAACAGTCCCATTAGTGAGAACAAGACATCGTCAAGTCGCCGCGGTAGTCCCAAGGTTATCATTCACAAGAGAGTGTCATCTCATACCTCTGCCGAGGCGTCACCCACAAAATCTACGCCAGAGGAGGATCTTGTTCCCACCAAGGACACTGTATACCGCACCCCAGTTGCCCAACAGTCCGGCTTAGTTTCCGCAACCCCAGCCACACATTTGGAACGTGAAGGCTCGCCAACACCCAAGGCTAGCACGCAACCCAAGAAAAGAACACCTAAATCCAACAAGAAGTCTACGAGACGCGACAAAATGGCCGAGCAAACCTCGGAGATGAAGGAAGCCCCTACACCAAAGACTAGTTTCCCGGACGAGATTCCGTCTTCAACATGGGAAAGTGACCAGACCCCAGTTGCTACACAAGACGCCGTTGCGACGTCCACACCAAGTGTGAAAAAGCTGCATAAGCGTTTTGGCAGCGGAGAACCTTCAGGCATTGCTGCACCAACCACCATAATTGATGCTCCCTCAGCGTCCAAGGAGCATGAGGCAGAAATTGACGGAAACCAACTTGACGGAGACGATGGCAGCGATTCAGACGAAGCCCCCGACATGGTCACAACCGCAACCGCAGCCTCCAAGGCCCTCGCCACCGCCGAAGAAACATCACGGGCCCACCTGGCTCAGCAAGAAAAACAAGAGGAAAGAAAACAACAGCGAGCAGACCGAATAGCACAAGAGCAAGATGAAAAACGAAAGCGCGACGGGAAGAAAGCGAAGAAGCTTGCGAAACGCCAGGCACGAGAAGCGCGGACGACACGAGCAGACTCCACACCGCCAAGAGCACCCCTCGATGTCGATATGAGTGCCCTTCCCGCCCTCCTACCAGATGCTATCCTGGAAGCGGCAGGTGATCGGAGACCTGCTTCGCCGCCTCCCATGCAAACTGGCAAGACAGCTGAACAGCTTCAGAAGGAGAAGCTGAATCGGCATATCAAATTTTTAGATCGTAGCGAGAAGCCTCTCAAAGATGTTAAAAAGGGGTCTGTCAATGTGTCTGTGCTGGCACAGCAGAACGCACTTTTGGCGCCCAAGGTGAATAGGAGCACGAAGAATGTAAGAGAACATTGGTTGAAGGGGAGGCAGCAAGAGAAGAAAGGCAAAAGGGGATCATCGAAACAGTTCAAGAAAATGGAGAGGAGAGTCGTTGGTAGTGGTGGGTTCCTAAGGAGCAGAGACGACTAGCTAATTTCTTCGTTATCGCGCTTGAGTTGATAATCAAGGCTTTGTGAATGTTCCTGATATTACTCTTTTTCTTTTTCATTGTGTGACGTGTAGATGTCGATCGCAACGCAATGCCAGCACCCATGTCAATAAACTGGGCAATCAACACCTTCAAGATTCCCCATACTGCTCACGAACTAAATCCATATATATAACCAACCAACAGACTCTTAGCTAAACATTGGTTTTACAGTAGTGCTGGTATCATTTCCCAACCCATGTCGCAGCCTATCATCCTTCCCAAAGCAAGCCCAAACAAATCAAGCAAAAACCGACCGCATCGTGTGCGGACCAACGCCGTGATATGCCACGAATCCTCCTTCTTCCTCTTCTTCTTCCTTAGTGCGCGTGCCCGAATTGGGTCAGCAGCGGGAGGAGCATGCCCACCATCACGAGAGAGATGTCGGACTTTGTGAGGCCGTTGGAGGTAGTGTGGTGGTCTATGTAGCCGTTTACAAATGGCTCTTCCGGTGGGTTGGATGTCGCTTCCGTCATTGAGTGCATCGCCACGTACCTAGAAAAATAAATGCATGTTTTGAATATTAGATAGCTTTACTCACAAGAACGTTCCACCGGAGAATAGTAACATCCACCCAGTCGTCCACGCCAAGCCATCATCTCCGCCAAGTCGTGCACGACCGAGCAAATGCACAATAGCCCAAGTCAAAACAGCACCGGCCGGTGCGGCCAAGCTGAAAAAGGCTAGATGCGTCCGCGCCGTACGTTTCGATAGACCTTGCTTTAGCAGCACAGAGGTCAGACCAAATGCTGCCGGAGCCTTGTGGAGCATGATAGCAAAGAAGATGACGAAGGATAGGGATGTCGATGGGGCGGTTGAGGAAGCTCCGAGCGCTATACCGTCGGCGCAGGAGTGGATGACAAGGCCGATAGTAGTTGCTGAGGATCGCGGTTGTTGATGTGCGTGTGGGAGCGGTGTAAGGGGAGCGGAAGAAGGATCCTCGTTCATCGCGTGTAAGCTCAAAGAGGATGAGTTGTGTAATCCACGATGGAGGTTGGAAAGTGAGATGTGCATGGGTTGGTACTTCGGCTTCGCAGGACCCAGCGTTTCTGGGAGATGGTCGACGAGGAACATGAGTATAAAGCCGAGGACCAGGGCTACTCCAATGTAGGCGTGCGGGCCCTCTATATGCTCGTGCGGCTTTGTCAGTTCTTCCTCTTCCTCCTCTTCAGGCCCGTGGACACGGGTATGCCCCTCTCTGTGGCCTTCAGTCGAGTCATCGTCGCCGCCCTTTTGCGGATGTGGGCGGTCCTCATCCGGGGTCCCCTTCTCCACAGCAACAGCCTCTTTGGCGCGTTCCTTCGCGGAGAGCTCCTCCGGCGGCGTCCTTTGGATGATGATGCTGCGCACCTCGGGGGCAATGCCAGCGCCAGATTTGAAGAAGCTGGGATCGGGGGAATCCGACCGCTCAGAAGGGACGTATTCGGCGGGAGTGTTGAGTCCCTTTTGCTGGGCGTGGACGGCGGAGATCTTGGGCTGTGGGTTCGGCACGTCGTGCGCATGGCTCTGGAGGGCGGCGCTGTACATGGTGTCGATGCCCTCTGGTATTATGACGATGAGCGACGAGCCTACGAGCACGCCGGTGCCCAGGAGAGACACGATGCGGAGCTGGCGCGGCGAGAGGGGGAACGAGAGCGGGAGGATGCCGGCCAGAAAGGAACTGTGAAGAGAAATTAGCTCTGCGCATGCAGTCACCTCTCACATGTGCAGGGACGTACGCAATGGCCATTATCGTGCTCAGCGAGAGCAGCATAAAAAGTCCTTCCCACATGTCGAAGACGCGGGCCCCTTGGCGGGCGGACAATCGGGGGAGGAAAATTAACAAACGAGGCGTGTCGGAAGGAAAGCTCTATGTGTTCATGAATCGTAGCCACACGTGTCCATGTCGCGGCGTAGGCGATGCAGGCT
>Ga0247733_1000311_pt1 | contig 29647 bp, 2 predicted proteins | sample UWRJL043104R2_FD_180932 | JGI IMG/M metagenome (GOLD analysis project Ga0247733, IMG submission 180932) | Plant litter microbial communities from Arlington Agricultural Research Station in Wisconsin, United States - UWRJ-L043-104R-2 | ecosystem: Environmental > Terrestrial > Plant litter >...
TTTTTAGTAAGAGTAATTACTCTTACTCTTAGCAAAGAGTAATTACTAGAGTAATTACTCTTTCTACTAGAGTAATTACTCTTTCTAAAAATAGAGTCTATTAAAACTCTTTAATATATATAAATAAGTTTACTTTTATTTTATAAACTTAGTATTTAACGTTTTATACTACTAGAACTAATTCTTATATTTATTATAATACTAGAGTTTAAGCTTATAGTATACTTTATTAGTAGTACTTTAATAACTTTCTAGAAAGTATATTATAATATAGGTAATATATATTATAAAACTATAATTAAAGCTAATTTATAATATCTATATACGCGTAGTATAGAATAAATTACTACTAGCTATATAGTAAATTATAGAGTTTTTCTTTAAAGTATTATTAAGTTACTTATCTTTAGAAAGATCTTTAAGTCTACTCTTTATATTTTTAAAGGTTTTATATCTTCTTATTTAGTAAATTACTATAATTAGTTATAATATTAATAATATAATAATATATTTTATAGCTATAAATATATTATATATCTTTATATAAAAGTATTTTTAATTAGTTTTATACTAGTTATAAATTTATTTTAGTTTCTTAGTTTTATAAATTATTTACTTCTAAAGTAGTAAGTCTAGTATTACTTTTTAAGCTTATTTATTTTTAGTAGTTTTTTAATAGTAATTCTAGTACTAAGAAGCTACTACTAAGTAATAAAAGTAATTATAAAAAAATAAGTATATTTATATAACTATTTAGTTACTCTTTAACTATAGAATCTAAAAAATCTATACCTTCTAAATTAGAAGCTATAAAATCTTCGTAAAGATTAGAAAACCTTTTAACTTCTTTTATCTCTTCTATAGAGTAATATACTCTATTAAAGATATTAAGACTATTTAAATAATAAAAATCCTCCTTAATAAGCTCTTCTTTTATAGTAAAATAGTCTTCTTTAGTATTTAAAGAAGTTTTAATCTTATCTATTTCTTTAGACGTGATAAGAAGCTTACTAATAAAGCTTTTTATAAGATCTAATACTAATTAGTATAGATATATATAATAAAAATATATATAACTTACTAAAGTCTTTAAATAGTATACTAGTTTTAATTAAGTACTTATTTAAGCCTTCTAAAATAAGTGCTAGATTTTTATTTATACTAGTATTATCTAGTAGAAATAAATACTCTAGATCTATATTTGCTTTTCGTAAATAACCTATAACTAATAGTTAGTAAAAATAAACTATAATTCAATAAAATTATTACTTACTTAGAGTACTTTTATATTTATCTTTATTAAAGTAGCTTAGTCTACTTAAATAATAGTTTATACGTAAAGTATTAAGATAGTCTATAATATAAGTAGAGCTAGGTGCTAGTTTAGTTAGTATATATTATATAATACTATAAGTAATCTTTTAAAAGAACTTACTATTAAGTCTTTTATAATTATTAATAATAGCTTTAATAGTAGAGTCTACTTTAGTAGACTTAACTACTACACTATTATTAATAGTAGTAGAAATAAAAGAAGCTTTAGAAAGTATTTTTAATATCTTTTAACTATATATAATTAGTATATAAATATTAAAGTATAAGATTACTTACTAAAAGTATAATGGTATAGTAATGTAGTAGTATAACGTAGTAGTATAACGTAGTAGTATAACGTAGTAGTATAATATAGTAGTATAACGTAGTAGTATAACGTAGTAGTATAACGTAGTAGTATAACGTAGTAGTATAGTAAATAGTTTAAAGAGTAGAAAAGTAAAAGGTACGTTTACTTTATACTTAAGACTTTACTCTACTTCTAAGCTTTATTTCTAATCTCTATTTCTAATCTCTATTTCTAATCTCTATTTCTAATCTCTATTTCTAATCTCTATTTCTAAGCTCTATTTCTAAGCTCTATTTCTAAGCTAGATTACGCATTTAGATTATAAATCTAGCTTAGTACTAGAGATAAAGTCTTAAATATAAAGTAAAGATACCTTTACCTCTTTTACTATTATACTACCACGTTACTATATAACTATATTACTACTATTACTACTCTTATACTTATCTTAGTATATTTTTATCTTTTTACTTTACTCTATACTTTTAAGTATTATTATTATAAAAGTTCTAGAAGCTTTTACTTAGTAATACTTTATACTTATATATATATATATTATATACTATACTATTAGTACTATTTTAGTATTAACAATGTCTTCTAATAGAGTTCTATTCTCTAAAGAAGATCTATTATCTCCTAATTTAGAACTACCTTCTATAGCTAATCTAGCTTCTATTTTTAGAACTAGAAAGTTTAAGCTAGAACTATTATCTTATAAAGAAGAAGAAACTAGATTATTTAAAGTTACTTGTTGTATATGTAGTTTTAATACTATAGTAAAGTGGCCTATTAATATAAGTAACTTAGATAGACACTATAAAACTAAACACTTTAATATAAATAATTCTATTAATATAGAAGAAGACTCTACTATAGAAAATAGTAGTAATATAGAAAGTAGTAGTATTAATACTAATAATACTTTAAACTCGTATTTTAAAAGTTCTAATTTAAAAAAGAGACCTAGTTTTGTATTTTTTAGTAAAGAAGAATATAAAAACTATTTATTATCTTTTATTCTTAATAATAATTTACCTTTTAGTATAGTAGAAAGTACTAGTTTTAATAACTTAATAAAATATCTAAAAGACGATATACCTACTATAGGTAGACTTACTATGCGAAAAGAGTTAGATACGTTTTATAATTTAGAATTAAATAAGCTTAAATCTTTATTAAATAAAAATAATAGTAGATTTTCTATTACGTTAGACGAGTGGAGATCTAGTAATAATATAGACTTTTTAGCTATAACTTTATATTACTTAAATAATAGCTTTAAACTACAAAGCTATTTAATAGGATTTGAAGATTTAAATAGCTTTGAATCTTATACTAGTATAGTTCTATATAATATACTTAATACTATACTAAAAGAGTTTAATATTAGAAAAAAGCTTATTAGTATAACTAGAGATAACGCTTCTGCTATTAATAGTACTATAGAGCTAGTTAAAGATAAATATAATAATAAGTTTAATTATAATATAATAGATATTAAGTACGTAGCGCATATTTTAAATCTTATTAGTAATAGCTTTTTAGATTATACTTTTTTTACTATTAATAATACTAAGAAGTTTAATAATAATATAAATAAAGTACTAGAAGAAATAGAAAATACTAATTATAATTTTAATACTATAGAATTACTTTATAATAAGAAAGCTTTACCTATCTTAATTAGAAACTTTATTAATAAGTTCAAGTATAATCACTTTTTAAAAAATACTTTTAAAAAAGTAGTAAGAAATAATAAATTAAATAATATAGGACCTGAAATATTAATAAAAGATAATACTACTAGGTAGCTATCTACGTATAATATACTAGAAAGGTTTCTTTATTTTAAAGAAGAAATTAATATAGTACTAGATAAAGCTAGTAACTTATCTAATTCTAAAAAAAGAGACCTTAATTTAGAATCTTTTAATATACTAGAAGAGGATTAGGATTATCTAATTAAAATAGTAGATATTTTAGAATTTTTTAAAAAGCCTACTATTAAATTACAAGGCTCTTCTAGTAATATCTATACTATAGTATATATAAGTCAACTATATAATAAACTAAAAGCTATTAAAGATATAATAGAAGATTTATTTCTTAAAGAAGGCTTAAAATAAGCTATAGATAAATTATTATCTTATTATCCTATTAATAATACTAATATTAATAAGTTAAGAGACTTATATATAATAACTTTACTAGATCCACATTTTAAATTAGATATATTTAATAATTTAAACTATAATATAGATATTATAACTAATATTAAGAGTTACTTTATAGAAATATATAAGAAATATAAAGATAATAGTATAGTACTAGTTTCTAGTAATAATATAGAATCTAGTTTTAGTACTAATATTAATCTAATAGACGATATAGCTACTAGTAGCAACGACGAGCTATATATAAATAGTAATAAAGTAAATAATAATAATAATAATTATAATAATGAAGTAGAAATCTACTTAAAAGAACCTAGAGTACCTAAAGAGATTACTATAGAAAACTATTATAATACTAATAAAAATAGGTTTCCTATTATATATAATATCGCTAGAGACTACTTAGCTATTTTAACTACTTCTACTCCTTCGGAGGCTACTTTTTCTAAAGTAGGTAATATAGTTACTAAGTCTAGAAATAGATTATTACCTAATACTATTAAAAAACTAATTATTTTAAAAGAGCTTAATTCTATTACCGACGAAGAAGAGCTAATAAATGATAATTTATTATTTATAGATGAAGTAAATCCTACTACTACTACTAATAATAATATAGAAACAGTAAATATAGAAGAAAATAGTCTAGAAGATAAAAGTACTACTAGCGTTACTAGTTATAATAGTAATACTAGTAGTAATAGTAATATTAGTAATACTATAGAATAGTTATAATTATATAACTAATTATTAAAACTACTTAAGAAATAAGCTTTAAAAGTAATATAAAATATAAATAAATATAAACTATCTAAAATAATATAGTTATTTAGTATTAGTTTTAGCTTAGACTTTAGCTTTAGTTTTTTATAAATCTACTTTTTATATTATATTTTTCTTATAACTTTAGTTTTAGTTTAAAATTTAGTTATATTATAAAAGCTAACTTAATAGTAATTTCTTTTTATAGTTTATATAAAGTTTATAACTAAATTTACTTAATAGCTATTTTTAGAAAGAGTAATTACTCGAGTAATTACTCTTACTCTTAATTAAGTAATTACTCTTACTCTTACTAGTGAGTAAAAGTAATTACTCTTACTCTTACTAGTGAGTAAGAGTAATTACTCTTACTCGAGTAATTAACAACCCTGCTATAAGGTAGTTAGTAGTTTACTAAATTTAATATATACGAAGGCTTCTACTAAATAAAAATAGCTAAAGGCTATAAATAGAAAACTATATTCCGAATATAGTTTAGACTATATAAATATATAGTTATACTATTTAGCCTTACTAATACGCCTATAATATTTTAAGTAGTAATTAATAGCGTACTATATAAATATTTAGATATATTCTATATAGCCTATATTAATAACGTATTAATTTATTTCTCTAGTTTAGAGGAAGAATATATTAAGTATATTAAAAAGATACTTAGTAAGCTTTAATAGTATAAGCTACTACTATATCTAAGTAAGTATAAATTTTATATTATAAAAATAGATTATCTAGAATTTATTATCTCTTAAGAAGGAATCTCTATAGACTTTAAGAAACTTAATGCTATATAGGACTAGCTAGTACCTAAAATAATAAAAGAAGTATAATTCTTCTTAAGATTTACTAACTTCTATTAAAAGTTTATAAAAAAATATTCTAAAACTATAGTACCCCTTATAAAAATAATAAAAAAGGAAATTAAATTCTATTAGAAACTAGAATAGTAAGAGTTCTTTAAAGAACTAAAAAAGCTATTTACTACTATCCCTATATTATAGATATATAATTCGAAACTTCCGCTATAAATTAAAATAGATATATTAGACTATATATTAGAAGTAGTATTATTATAGTAAGGTAAAGATAAGAAGTAGAGACTAGTATTCTACTACTTAAGAAAATTCTTAAGTATAGAACTTAACTATAATATTTATAATAAAGAACTCCTAGCTATTATTAGCGCCTTTAAATAGTAGAAAGCTTAGCTTATAGAAGTAAAGTACTAAGTAGAGGTCTACTTAGATTACTAGAACCTTATAAGCTTCACTACTACTAAGAAACTTAATAGAAGATAAGTTAGATAGACTAAAACTATAGCTAACTTTAACTTTAAGATCTACTACTAAGTAGGTATACTTAACGGCGCGGTAGATATTCTTAGCTAATATATAGATCTTTAAGAAATAAATAGACCTTTATTTCACGATATAGTACTAAAATAAGAACTAGATAGTTTTATCTATTATAACTAGCCTTATCTTACGACGGTAGCCGCCGTAATAGAAATTAAAAGTTAATAGAAGGAAATATTAAAATAATACCTAGTAGAAACGTTAAAAGATAAAAAGAAAATTAAGGCTTTTAAAAATATAACTTCTAAAAGACCTTACGTCTCTATATAATTCCGCTAGAAACTTATTAAAGAACTCTATAAATTACGACTATACGGATATCTAGGCTTAGAAGAAATAGTTAGATAAATCTCTAACTAATACTCTATACTACGAGTACGAAGTACGGTACTAGTAGCTATAAGTAACTATTTAGTATATTTAAAGAATAAGCCTAAGAGATATAAGCCTTATAGTTTACTCTAAGTATTAGAACTACCCGTATATCTATAGATTAGCGTTATAATAGACTTTATTATAAAACTTCTAAAATTATTAGAACCCGGATTAGTAAGGCTATATAACTTAATATTAATAATTATTAACTAATTAACTAAGTCCGCTTACTTTATACCTACGAAAGAATCTATTATAGTAGAAGAAATAGTATACGAAGTTACTAAAGTATTAGTAGTAGACTATAGAATACCCGAATAGTTTATTATAGATTAAGATAAACTATTTACCTCTAAGTACTAGAGTATATTTCTAGCTAAGCTAGAAGTTAATAAGAAGCTATTAACGAGCTTCTACCCCTAGACGGATAGCTAGACTGGACGAACTAATTAGATACTTAAATAGTATCTAAGAATATACGTTAATAAGCTATAGAATAACTAGGTTAGTCTTCTACCTACGGTATAATTAGCCTATAATAGTATAAGATTATTAACTACTAGATACTCTCTATACTACGCTAACTTCGGATATAAGCCTTTAGTATATTAAGATCCTAAGAACGTAGAAAGCCTATTAGTAGATATAGATAATAAATCGCGACTAATAAAGAAACTTTATGTTACGGCCAAAAACCAGCCACGGTTAAGTAAATAGGTGGTTGGTAGTTTAGAGTAAGAAAAGGGCTTTAAGGAATAGGCCGAAGCGCGGGGTAAGGATAAGTTAGTAAATATATAACTAGGATCCCGCCAAGATAAGAGGTCCCGGGACCTAGTAGGGTCCGGGGACCTAGGAAGATCCTAGGACCTATCCGGTCTTAAGGGACCCGGACTATAAGGGACGAACTATATAGATTTAAGAGATCTTACTTATATTTTAACTCTTCGTAGTTAACTCTCTTATTTAGTTTATACTCTTAGATTTGCTTTACTAAATTAATAGACACGAATAGTTATTTAAGTTACTTTAAATTAGTTAATATCAGAATACTCTATACTTAGGCAGTTAACTCCTATGCTTAATCCTCCTAAATACTACCTACGGCAATACTACGATATACTACTCTACCCTTATATAAATTAGGCTTAGGTAAGTATACCACCGTTAATACTTTATACCTAATTAAGTAAGAATATAGCTTATCGGAACCTTATTATAATTAAATTAATAAATAAAAAAAAGCTTAAGAGACTAATCCTTAAAGAGGGGGATAAAGTTTTCCTATCTTATAAAAATTTAAAAATAAAACGACTATATAAAAAACTCGATAATCTCTAAATAGAACTATTTAAAATCCTAGAGACTAAGGGACTAGTAAGCTTTAAACTCTAGCTTCTAAAAAGTATACGTATATACCTAGTATTCTATAAAAAACTTCTAGAACTAGTACTACTAGACGTAGAAATTACTACTAATATTAAACTTAAAGACAATAGTTATAAGGTTAAAGAAATTAGGAATCTATAGAAATATAATTATTAGTAGAAGTATCTAGTAAAATAGAAAGGTTAGCTAGAGAGCTAGAATACTTAGAAACTAATAGAAAACCTTACGAACTATAAGAAATTAGTAAATACTTATTACTAGTAATATCTAGAGATAGAAGATCTATAGAAAAAAGAGATAAATCTAGAAAGTTAGAATTAAAGATAAAAGAATCGCTATTAGCCTATAACTACTCTAAGTTAGCTAAGGAAGATTTAGATTACTATAATAAAATTAAATTATTAGTCGCCGTACTCTATAGCCTAGTCTCTTCTTAAATCTAGTCTATTATCGCTAGGGTCTAGTAATTCTAGTTAGTATAGAAGTACTTATATTCTTTAATCTTAGTAAGCTCTATACGAAGCCGAGTAGCATCCGCCTTTACCTAAAGGAGTACTAGACGCTTCTTACGCTTCTTACGCTAAATAATCTCTTAGTCTTTCTTTAAGATAAATAAACTATACTCCGCGTAAATATATATATAAGAAGTATAGTACCTAGAATTTATATCTATAAAGTAGCGAAGCTTTAGCTTCTAATAGCGACTATACCTAGATAGTATCTCTAAACCTTAAGATTAGATTTCGGCGGCTCGGGATTAATAATAATTAGTTAAAGTTAACTTCGGCGCCTTTAGTATATTAACTTAAAAAATTAAATAAGAAGGGTTATAACCTAATAGGTTAAGTAGAGATACTTATCTTTATATCTTAAATTAACTATACCGCGTTATAATAATAGGGGCTAAGAAATTATTAAGATAATAACCTTAAAGAGGGGGATAATATTATAGATAAAGGTAAATTATAGAAGAATTAAGAAGTAGTAGATAAGAAAGCGCATAATAAGACCCTAAAGGTTAAGCTAATATATAAGGTAGAATTAGATTAGTAATTATATAATCTTAATCCCGCTAAGATTAATAGATCTTAAAAGTAAGTAATAATTCTAAGAGTAAGTAATAATCCCGGAAGTAAGAAGGCTTAGTAGGATTAGAACTAGAAGGAAACGGACTATATAGATCTAAGAGATCTTACTTATATTTTAACTCTTTATAGTTAACTCTCTTATTTAGTTTATACTCTTAGATTTACTTTACTAAATTAATAAATATAAATAGTTATTTAAGTTACTTTAAATTAGTTAATATTAGAATATACTACCCTTAGGCAGTTAACTTCTATACTTAAACCTCCTAAATACTACCTACGGTAAATACTACGATATACTATCCTACCCTTATACGGACTAGGCTTAGGTAAGTATACCACCATTAATAGTAAGAACTTAACTTACGAAGATTTTCGAAAGTAAGCGTTCTAATAACGCTAAAATAAATTAGTAATTAATTTATAATACGTAGGGCGGTATTTTAGATATTACCGCGCATATATAATATTTATAAAATAGTTCTATTTATATTAATACGTTATGTAACGCAAAAGATAGGAAATACTTTTAGTAAAATTCTAAAAATATTAATTCCGACTATTTAATATAGACGTTAAATAAAATCTAAAATATATATAATAAACTATTATAAATAGTCTAATACGCATAAAATACGCGCGTAAGATAAATAGTTAAAACTATCTAAAATACGAGTTAGAAGCTCCCCGAAATTAATAGTAATACGAATAGAAACCTATCCGAAATTAATAGTAATACGGGTAGAAACCTACCCGAACTACTAACCTAGTATAAGTAGACCTATAGATAGTACCTTTATAAATTAGATAATTCGATATATATTCTTTACTACTATATCCTTTTTTATAGGTTATAAGCTTAGTGCTCTATTATTTATAAAGATATAATTTCTATCTAGCTAGTCTAGATTTCCTTATAAATTAATTAAACTAATTAAATTAACCAAACTAACCGAATTAACGGTTAAATCAACCAAATTAACTAAATTAACTAAATCAACTAAATCAACCAAATTAACCAAAATAACCAAATTAACTAAATTAACCGAATTATTACAAATAAAGATAAACTATAGGAGGATTAAGGAGTAGTAGGTAAGAAAGCGTATAACGAGACCCTGAAGGTTAAGCTAACGCGCGGGGTAGGATTAGGTTAGTAATTATATAACCTTAATCCCGTTAAGATTAGTAGATCCTAGGAGTAAGTAATAATCCTAGGAGTAAGTAATAATCCCGGGAGTAAGAAGGCTTAGTAGGATTAGAACTAGAAGGAAACGGACTATATAGATTAAGGAGATCTTATTTATATTTTAACTCTTTATAGTTAACTCTCTTATTTAGTTTATACTCTTAGATTTACTTTACTAAATTAATAGACACGAATAGTTATTTAAGTTACTTTAAATTAGTTAATATTAGAATACCCTATACTTAGGCAGTTAACTCCTATACTCGAACCTCTTAAATACTACTTACGGTAATACTACGACGAACTATCCTACCCTTATATAGATTAGGCTTAGGTAAGTATACTATTATTAATACTTTAACTACCTAATAGGTTTTAAGAAAGTATTATTAATAATAGTAACTCTATCTATCTTACGTACCTTAGGAAGCAGCGCTAGTACGCCGGCTTCTAACCTAGTAATAATCTTAGCCTAATAAGCTAACTAAATCTAGTAATTCTAATAATAAGTAGTTAAGCTACTAAACGCCTAGAGGGTCGCGTTATTAGTTACTACTATAGCTATAGTACGCCTATTAGTTTCCGAAAAGTATAAAGAAGATTAAGAAGAACTTAAGACTTTTCTTATAGATATAGAACTTTTCTATAGATTTAATATAGCCTATTTCTATATAGATTAGAAAAAGATACTTATAGTAAAGCTATATATAAAAGGGAAAGCGGTAGTATAGCTTTAGCTACTTATTAATAACTACTTTAATAATAATAATAATCTAGAAGACTATAGGACTAATACTTAGAAAGTATTTATAAGCTAGAAGTCGTTTAAAAAAGCCCTTACTAATATATTCGGCGGAGTGGACGAGGAGGAATAAGTAGAAAAAGTAATTACTTTAATTAAATAGATAAAATTAGTAAGTAAGTATAACTTAGACTTTAAGTAACTCTAATTTAAGCTTAACTAGGATAATAGCCCTCTAAAGACCGTTTACTATAATAGCTTAAAAGATATAATTAAGAATAAGATCGTCTATTACGATAAATTTAATATACTTAAAGAAATAATTAATCTAGCTACCCGTATTAATAACTATATATATAAAAGATAGCTAGAAAGACGTAACTAGCTATAGATATATACTAATACTAGTAAAAGCTAGAAGTTAGTTACGGTTAAGAGAGACTAAGATAGAGATATAATTATAGATATAGACGGAGTCTAAGAACTCTATAAAAATAACTAAAGAAATAGTAAGAGACTCTATAAAAAGGCTAATAGCGGCCTAGACGCTAAATAATAGTAGACTTAATTTAATAATAAAGCCTACTTACGTTATAGAGAATAAGGCTACTTTAGAAGAGACTATTCTAAGAACTAAGATATAGAATAGACGAACGCAGTCCGTATAGCTATAATTAAATTCTAGAAACTAGCTAGCTCTAATATAAAGAGAGACTCGGAATCCTTTAAGGCGGATAATAAGGAAACTAGGTTTTATAGAAAATAATACTAGAATTACTTAAAAACTAAAAAAACTTTAAAATTAATAGAGATAACGGATAAAGAGATTTTTAACTATCTTAATATAATTAAGTATTAACTATATAACTTAGGGAGTTATATAAGAAAGAACTACCTATCTTAGTATATAAAAGTAAGTATCTTAAAACTAGAGAACTTATAAGTAGTAGAATAGGCGATCTAACGCTAAGGACTTATATAGTAGAATACGACTCTAGTAGAATACTATTATAATAGAAAAAGGTAGTACTAATATAAGTTAGAAGACTACGGTTACTATTAGGAAGAAATAGAATAAGTAACGTCTCTACTAGAGGACGACACCTACTACCGGCTTACCTAAGATAAATATAGGATAAGTAACTACTATCTATATTATAAAGAAGAATAAGAACATACCTACGTAAGTAATAGGTAGAGCCTTTACTATCTAGATAAATATAGTCTATATTATAATAAAAAATATACGGTTAACCTATATCTAGTAGAACTATAGAATATTATAGAAAATTACTATAATAATACTTTCTATATATAATAGTATATATAACTAGAATATAGAAAGTTATTATAGATTAACTACGTAGGGTCTAAGAAAGAAACTAAGGAAATCTACCTATACTACCTAATATATAGGGAGGTAGTATTATAATCTTCTTAGTATAAGGACTATCTATATATCTAAAGAGATAAATATACTAATATTCTTTATACTATATACTAATTATAATACTAAGAGAAGTATAGACTAGATTCTAAAGGGATACTATAGACTTAAGTAGCTAAGAAAGCTTAGTATAAACGCTAGAGCGATTAGATATTATAAGAAATAGTTAAATAAATAGTAGTAGTAAAAGAAAGAAGAAGAAAAGTAGTCCTAGGAATATCTACTACGCGACTAGAAACTACCTAACTATTAAAAGATAAGGGCGGCTAGATAAGCGCTAATACTAAATACTAGAAGGTAAGAATTATATCTATAGAAGAAACGGTCTTCTAGCTATCTCTAGACTTAGATAACGAAGGAGAATATATATAACTAAACTAGATATACTACTATATTAATAGCTACGCTTACTATCTATAAGAGAAAATAGATATAGACTACTTTCCTAGTAAGAGAAAAGAAAAGTTAAAAAATTAAAGATTTACTAGGGGAAGAGTCCCGTTAGTAAAGAAAGCTAAGAAATAACCTATAGAATATAAAGCGTTAGACGCTAGAAATAGCTTATTAATATACTTATATACGGATATAAGCTTAAGATACTACTAGATAGTAGAGTAGAGTCCTTAATAATTTTACCTAGAGTAGTAGAAAGGTTATATATACCTTATAAATAAAAGGACGAACTAATAGAAACGGTCCTCGTAGATAGAATACCTATTAAATATAGTAGAGGAAGAATAAACCTTAAAACCACTAGGACGCTAGTAAGAATAGGCGATATATAGAATATTAGGAATATTAATATTATAGATATTAAAAGCTATAATATATTTATAGAATATAATTAGCTAAAGAAGTATAATCTATCTATTAATTAGTAATAGCGGATTATTATACCCCGGAAACTAGTAAAAAAAATTACTAAAGTATAAAGATTAAGCTTAAAGGTCTAGTATATACTCTAGAAGGGATAGATTAGTATAATCTTACTAATAAGAATTATAAAAATTATAAAAAAAGACTTATTAAGAATAAGAGTTATATAGATAAGGAAAGTTATATAACTAAAATATAATCTTATAAAATCTTATCTAGCTAAGAAAAGTAAGATAAAAGAAGATATTAAAACCTAACTAACTATACCCCCCGAGTATAAGGGATTTAGAGAGTTATTTAAGAAAAACGACGAGACCAATTTACCTAAATACTAGAACTAGAATTATAAGATTTATCTAGAAGAAGGAGTAAAACTCCTATCTAGACGAAACTACCCGTTAAATATAATTTAGATAGAGGAGCTCTAAAAATATATTAATAAAAATATTAGTTAAGAATATATTTAGAATAGTAAAAGTAAGTTTATAGTATCTATACTCTTTATACCTAAGAAGAATAGCGAATTATAGCTCTATATTAACTATAGAATACTTAATAACGCGACGAAAAAGAACCGCTACCTCTTACTCTTAATCTAAGAGCTTATAGAGAAGCTATAAGGTAGTTAGTAGTTTACTAAATTTAATATATACGAAGGCTTCTACTAAATAAAAATAGCTAAAGGCTATAAATAGAAAACTATATTCTAAATATAATTTAGACTATATAAATATATAGTTATACTATTTAGCCTTATTAATACGCCTATAATATTCTAAGTAGTAATTAATAGCGTACTATATAAATACCTAGACGTATTCTATATAGTCTATATTAATAATATATTAATTTATTCCTCTAGTTTAGAGAAAGAATATATCGAGTATATTAAAAAGGTACTTAGTAAGCTTTAATAGTATAAGCTACTACTATACCTAAGTAAGTATAAATTTTACGTTATAAAAATAGATTACTTAGGATTTATTATCTCTTAAGAAGGAATCTCTATAGACCCTAAGAAACTCGACGCTATATAGGACTAGTTAGTACCTAAAATAGTAAAAGAAGTATAATCCTTTCTAAGATTTACTAACTTCTATTAAAAGTTTATAAAAGGATATTCTAAAACTACGGCACCCCTTATAAAAATAATAAAAAAGAAAATTAGTTTCTACTAGAAACTAGAATAGTAAGAGTTCTTTAAAGAATTAAAAAAGCTATTTACTATTACCTCTATATTATAGATATATAACCTAAAACTTCTACTACGGATTAAAATAGATATATTAGACTATATATTAAAAGTAGTATTATTATAGTAAGATAAAGATAAGAAGTAGAGACTAGTATTCTACTACTTAAAGAAATTCTTAAGTGCGGAACTTAACTATAATATTTATAATAAAGAACTCCTAGCTATTATTAGCGCCTTTAAATAGTAGGAAGCTCAGCTTATAGAAGCGAAGTACTAAGTAGAGATTTACTTAGATTACTAGAACCTTATAAGCTTTACCACTACTAAAAAACTTAATAGAAGATAGGTTAGATAGGCCGAAACTATAGCTAACTTCGACTTTAAAATCTATTACTAAGTAGGTACGCTTAACGGCGTAGTAGATACTCTTAGCCAACGCGTAGATCTTTAAGAAATAAATAGATCTTTATTTTACGACGTAGTACTAAAATAAGAACTAGATAGTTCTATTTATTATAACTAGCCCTATCTTACGACGGTAGCCGCCGTAATAGAAATTAAAAGTTAATAGAAGAAAATATTAAAATAATACCTAATAAAAACGTTAAAGGATAAAAAGAAAATTAAGGCTTTTAAAAATATAACTTCTAAAAGATCTTACATCCCTATATAAATTTACTAGAAACTTATTAAAGAACTCTATAAATTATAACTATACGGATACCTAGGCTTAAAAGAAATAGTTAGACGAATCTTTAACTAATACTCTATACTACGAGTACGAAGTATAGTGCTAGTAGCTATAAGCGACTATTTAGTATATTTAAAGAATAAGCCTAAGAGATATAAGCCTTATAATTTACTCTAAGTATTAGAACTACCTATACGTCTATAGATTAGCGTTATAATAGACTTTATTATAAAACTCTTAAAATTATTAGAATCTAAATTAGTAAAGCTATATAACTTAATATTAGTAATTATAGACTAATTAACTAAGTCTATATACTTTATACCTACGAAAGAATCTATTATGGTAGAAGAAATAGTATATAAAGTTACTAGAGTACTAGTAGTAGACTACGGTATACCTAAATAATTTATTATAGACTAAGATAAGTTATTTATCTCTAAGTACTAGAGTACGTTCTTAGCTAAACTTAGGGTTAATAAAAAGCTATTAATAAGCTTTTACCCTTAGACGGACGGCTAGACCGAACGAACTAATTAGATACTTAAATAGTATCTAAGAATATACGTTAATAAGCTATAGAATAACTAGGTTAGTCTCCTACCTACGGTATAACTAGCCTATAATAGTATAAGATTATTAACTACTAGATACTCTCTATACTATACTAACTTCGGATATAAGCCTTCGGTATATTAAGATCCTAAGGATATAGAAAGTCTATTAGTAGATATAGATAATAAATCGCGACTAATAAAGGAACTTTATACCTAATTAAGTAAGAATATAGCTTATAGAAACCTTATTATAACTAGATTAGTAAATAAAAAAAGGCTTAAGGGACTAACCCTTAAAGAGGAGGATAAAGTTTTCCTATCTTATAAAAATTTAAAAATAAAATAACTATATAAAAAACTTAATAACCTCTAGATAGGACTATTTAAAATTCTAGAGGCTAGAGGACTAGTAAGCTTTAAACTCTAGCTTCTAAAAGATATACGCGTATATCTAGTATTCTATAAAAAACTCCTAGAACTAGTACTACTAGACGTAGAAGTCGCTACTAATATTAAGCTTAAAGATAATAATTATAAGATTAAAGAAATTAAGAACCTATAAAAATAAGATTATTAGTAGAAGTATCTAGTAAAATAGAAAGGATAGCCGGAAAGCTAGAATACTTAGAAACTAATAGAAAACCTTATAAACTATAGGAAATTAGTAAATACTTATTACTAGTAATATCCGGAGATAAAAGATCTACAGAAAAAAAAGATAAATCTAGAAAATTAAGATTAAAGATAAAAGAATTACTATTAGCCTATAACTACTCTAAGTTAGCTAAGGAAGGTTCGGATTACCGTAGTAAGATTAAATTATTAGTTACTATACTCTATAGCCCGGTCTTCTCTTAAATCCGGTCTATTACTACTAGGGTCTAGTAATCCTAGTTAGTATAGAAGCGCTTATACTTCTTAACTTTAGTAAGTTCTACGTAAAGTTAAGTAGCGTCCGCCTCTACCTAAAGAAGTACTAGACGCTTCTTACGCTTCTCGCGCTAAATAACCTCCTAGTCTTCTTTAGAGATAAATAAACTATACTCTATATAAACGTATATATAAGAAGTATAGTACCTAGAGCTTATATTTATAAAATAGCGAAGCTTTAGCTTCTAATAATAACTATACCCGGACAGTATCTCTAAATCTTAAAATTAAATTTCGGCGGCTCGGGATTAATAATAATTAGTTAAAGTAGACTTCGGCGCCTTTAGTATATTAGCTTAAAGAATTAAATAGAAAGGGTTATAACCTAATAGATTAAGTAGGGATACTTATCTTTATACCCTAAATTAACTATACCGCGTTATAATAATAGGGGCTAAGAAATTATTAGAATAATAATCTTAAAGAGGGGGATAATATTATAAATAAAAATAAACTATAGAAGAATTAAGAAGTAGTAGATAAAAAAGCGTATAATAAGACCTCGAAGGTTAAGCTAATACGTAGAGTAGGATTAGGTTAGTAATTATATAACCTTAATCCCGCTAAGATTAGTAGATCCTAGGAGTAAGCGATAATCCTAGGAGTAAGTAATAATCCTAGAAGTAAGAAGGCTCGGCGGGATTAGAACTAGAAGAAAATAGACTATATAGATTAGAGAGATCTTATTTATATTTTAACTCTTTATAGTTAACTCTCTTATTTAGTTTATACTCTTAGATTTATTTTACTAAATTAATAGATATAAATAGTTATTTAAGTTACTTTAAATTAGTTAATATTAGAATACCCTATATTTAGGTAGTTAACTTCTATACTTAAACCTCCTAAATACTACCTACGGCAACACTACGACGAACTACCCTACTCTTATATAGATTAGGCTTAGGTAAGTGTACCACCGTTAACACGAATTAACTAAATTAACCAAATTAATCGAATCAACCAAATCAACCAAATCAACCGAATCAACCAAATCAACCAAATCAACCAAATCAACCAAATCAACTAAATCAACCAAATCAACCAAACCAACCAACCTCTTATTATTATACTTATTAAGTATAATAGAATTCAACAATTCTTCAAAATCAATTAACTTTGAGAAGCTTAAGGGCTAATTAAATTATAAGATTTGGAAAATGAGAATTCTAGCTATTCTAATAGCTAATAATTGCGAAGAAACGATTAAAGATAGTTTTCTTATAGGACCTACCTTTTCAGCTAGTCTTAATAAGAAAGCTAAATTAATAATTACTTTATTAGTTAAAGACGGTCCCTTAATTCAAATAAAAGACTGTAAATCAGCTTAGGACTAATAGGTAGCTTTAAATAAACTTTATTACCTATCTAGTTTTAACGCTAAATTTCTTCTTTTAAAAGAGCTATTCGAGACTACGCTATCAAATTTTAACTCTATTATTAAAATATGAAAATCGAGGTAAATCCCTATTACCTTAGAACTAAAAAATCTACGAAAGTAAGAAACGTAAAATCAATATATTAAAAATACAAACGATATTAAAACTTCCTAATAACGTTAGAAACTATATAATATATAGTTATATACTATATATAAATCACTACTAAAGCTATAACTAATAGTAGTAATTTACTAAATGTAAATATACGAAAACCTAAAAACGCAAGAACTTAACTTGCGAAGGTTTTTAAAAGTAAAACAACGCTAAAATAAATTAGTAATTAATTTATAATACGTAGGGCGGTAATTTGTATATTACCGCGCACACGTAATATTTATAAAATAGTTCTATTTATATTAATACGTTATGTAACACAAAAGATAGGAAATACTTTTAGTAAAATTCTAAAAATATCAATTCCGACTATTTGATATAGACGTTAAATAAAACCTAAAACACGTATAACGAACTATTATAAATAGTCTAATATGTATAATAGACTATTATAAATAATCTAATGCGTATAAAAATACGCGCGTAAGACAAATAGTTAAAATTATCTAAAATACGGGTTAGAAGTTCCCCGAAATTAATAGTAATGCGGATAGGAACCTATCCGAAATTAATAGTAATATAGGTAGAAACCTATCCAAACTACCAACCTAGTATAAGTTAGGGTTGCCAATTACTATAGTAATAGTAATAGTAATTACTATATCTAAAAATAGCTATTAAGTAAATCTAGTTTTAAAGTTAGTATAAACTATAAAATAATTTTTTCTATTAAGTTAGCTTCTTATAATATAACTAAATATTAAACTAGAACTAAAACTAAGAGTAAAATATAATATAAAATAATAAAAGTATTACTAATAAAGAATTCTATAAGCTTAATCTTTAGTACCATAATAGATATAAGATTTATCTTTAATAATAGATATAGTTAAATAGTATATTTATAAAGTTAAATTAAAATATTTATATATATAAGAGAATTATAGTAAGCTCTATTTTTAGAAATAGTAATTACTATAGTAATTACTAAGTGCTAATAGTAATAGTAATTACTATTCCTAAAAAAATAGTAATTACTATTAGTAATTACTAAGTACCTCTAGTAATAGTAATTACTATTACTAAGTAGCGATAGTAATAGTAATTACTAAGTAATTACTATTACTAAAAACGATCAACCCTGAGCTATAGTTAAATAAGTAGATGGTAGATAGTTTAGGGCAAGGGCGTTCATTAGAGACTAAGGTAGAGCGTAGGGTAGAGTTAGGTTAGTAATTATATAACCTAAGATTCTACTAAGAAAGAAGGTCCCGGGATCTAGTGGGGTCTAGAGACCTAGTAGAATTCTAGAACCTATTATAGGGCCTAGAGATCTAGGCTATAAGAAATAATCTATATAGATTAGGGTTGTTAATTACTTAAGTAAGAGTAATTACTCTTTCCTAAAAGAGAAAGAGTAAGAGTAAGAGTAATTACTCGAGTAATTACTCTTTCTAAAAATAGCTATTAAGTAAATTTAGTTATAAACTTTATATAAACTATTAAAAAAATTACTATTAAGTTAGCTTTTATAATATAACTAAATTTTAAACTAAAACTAAAGTTATAAGAGAAATATAATATAAAAATTATAGCTTAAACTCTAGTATTATAATAAATATAAGAATTATTTCTAGTTATATAAAACGTTAAATACTAAGTTTATAAAATAAAAGTAAATTTATTTATATATATTAAAGAGTTTCAATAGACTCTATTTTTAGAAAGAGTAATTACTCTAGTAGAAAGAGTAATTACTCTTAGTAATTACTCACTACTAAGAGTAAGAGTAAGAGTAATTACTTAAAAGAGTAATTACTCTTACTTAAAAGTATTAACCCTACTCTCTAGTATATCTATTCTAAGTATCTAATCTAGCCCGAGATACTAAACGTTCGCCTTCTTTAGACGTACTTCGGATATAATATTAACGTAAAAACCCTCTACTACTATAACGTCTTTAAGTAATAGATTCTTAGTATACTTATTATATAGACTAGTAAGAAGCTTTATAAGTAATCTATTACTAGTTCTACTAATTAGAAGCGCTTAAGTGCCTACTTTAATATTTTTTAGAGAGGTTAACTTTATATAGATACTAGGTACGAGTAGATATTAATTATTAACTAGATAGAGAGCTAATCCGCCGTTAAGTATAGTACTCTTAGAAAGTAGGTATATATTAATTAATATTATACTAAATACTCTAGAGCGTTTAATTATTAGGTCTATAATTAGAAGTAGATTAATTATTAATACTACTAATCCTTTAGAGAAGTTTACTAATCTATTTAGAGTTACTCTAGATAATTAGCCCTTATTAGAGACTAGCTTTTAAAGCGCTTTCTACTCTAGTTTATTAAGACGTTCTAGAATTTTCTAATATTCTTATTATTTTATAATAATTAGTCTATTTCTTAAAGGAGACTTTCCGGTAATTATAGTCTCTAGCTTTTAGTATATAATTAGCGCCTATTTATACTAAGTAGAATTCTTATAGGGGTATATAGAATAAGCTCTTAGCCCTAGACTTATATTCTATATATAACCTCTAAGAGTAATAAATACTCTAAATCCTTTATTAATTATATTCCTTAATTAGTATTTCTAAAGTATTACTAAGAAGATTCTATAGAGATATATAAGCCGTCTTAGTCTTATATAAGACGACTTATATACTTTATACTATTAAAGCACTAGCTTACTCTAATACATTACTTTAGAGTAAGTACTAGAGAATAGATCGAGAGTAGCGCGATTATATAATTACGCTAATAGTATAGTTAAATAAGCTACTAGTTAGTACTTCTTTCTTATATAGTAATAATATTCTATTTATTTATAGATTAAGCTATTAGTACTATAATCCTTCGATAGTTATAAGCCCGGCGTTAAAAGAAAGTATAGAGATAATTCCCCTCTACGTAATTCTTACGCTAGTATCTTAATTTAATTACTCTAATTAAATTATTTACTCTATTATTTATAGAATTAACCTCCCTACTAAAAATAGACTAGGAAGGAAGCCCTACGGAAAAGATTAAGCTAATTAATTAAGTAAGCTAGCCCGACTAATATCTAAAGTTTAAATACTATATAATAATAAAAGAGATATAGAATTAAGTCGATCTAGATAGTACTAAGTAGAAAACTATTAATAAGACTAAACTAACTTAACTAGCTCTACCGGTTAAGCTAGCTAAGTCTACTAACGACGATTCTAATATACTTAATAAGTACTATACTATATAAGTAACTTTTAATCTTCTTACTAAGGATTTCCTAGGATTAATCGCGGATTATAAAATAGTAATAGTAGAATAAGTATCTATAAGCGTAAAGATTAATAATCTTATAATATAGGTTTACGTAATAGTAGCCCTAGACCTAATTAACCTAGTAATAATCTTACTTCTAGAAAATAAGAAAGCGACGCTCTAAGCTTTAGTTAAATTACTAAAACTAAGCCTCGCCCTAAGTTAAATAAGTATAACTAAGCTTATATAATTATAGTATTAAGCCTACTTATATAAAGCTAAGTTAGGAAGACTTAATACTAAGGTATAGTTTAAAGAATAGTTAAGTCTTTACTATAAAGCGATTACGAACGGCGTTAAAGAAGTAAAAAGGAGCCTTATAATACTAGATTTCTTAAATATAATTAGTATAAAAATCGTACTAGATTAGGGCTATAAATAACTCTTAAAATATATTAAATATACGGCTCTAGGTATAGAGCCTACTAAGCTAGAAGATCTTAGAAGAATCTTCTTAATAATACTTTAGAAATACTAATTAAGGAACATAACTAATAAAGGATTTAGAGTATTTACTACTCTTAGAGATTATACGTAGAATATAAGTCTAGAGCTAAGAGCTTATTCTATATACCCCTATAAGGATTTTACTTAATATAAATAGGCGCCGATTATATACTAAAAGCTAGAGACTATAATTACTAGAAAGTCTCCTTTAGGAAGTAGACTAATTATTATAAAATAATAAGAATATTAGAAAATCCTAGAACGTCTTAATAAACTAGAGTAGAAAGCGCTTTATAAGCTAGTCTCTAATAAGGGCTAGTTATCTAGAGTAATTCTAAACGGATTAGTAAACTTCCCTAGAGGATTAGTAGTATTAGTAATTAACCTACTTCTTATTATAGACCTAATAATTAAACGCTCTAGAGTATTTAGTACGATATTAATTAATATATATCTACTCTCTAAGAGTACTATACTTAACGGCGGATTAGCTCTCTATCTAGTTAATAATTAATATCTACTTGTATCTAGTATCTATACTAAGTTAACCTCTCTAAAAAATATTAAAGTAGGCACTTAAGCGCTCCTAATTAGTAGAACTAGTAATAAGTTACTTATAAAGCTTCTTACTAGTCTATATAGTAAGTATACTAAGGATCTATTACTTAAAGATATTATAGTAGTAGAAGGTTTCTACGTTAATATTATATCTAAAGCACGTCTAAAGAAGGCGAATATTTAGTATCTTAGGCTAGATTAGATACTTAGAATAAGTATACTAAAGAGTAACGTAATTCTTATAGAGCTTCTTAGCGAGTATAATCTTATCTTTCTTAAATATAAATTACTTTCTTTCTATTTAATAATTATAGCCGTAATAACTCTAATTCGTAAATTATAAATTAATCTCCCTAGAATAGATTCTAAGTACCTTTAGTATTAATAGTTAGATTACTTAGAGAAATAAGCCTTATAAGCACTTATATATAATACTTAAAATATTAGAATAGATAGAATAACGTAATAAGACTATATATATTATTTAATTATCTATACTACCTAAGTAATCTCCTACTAACTAAAAGAATAATTACCTTAACTATTCTATTATATTTTATAGGACCTTTTTAATATACTAACTAGTAGACTATAAGAATAATAGTTACTAATTATTAAAGATAATTATAGCGGAAAGATCTAGGTATATAATCTAATTACTAAAGGACTAAATATAATTATAAGAGTTTTTAAAATATTTTATAATTATATTTATAATAAGTATAAATATAGGATTATTTTAATTATATAAGATAGAGACGTAGCTATAGTTCTATAGTACGGTAAATTAAGGTTTAAGAATTAGACTAATTAATATAGTATTAAATATATAATTACTCTACCCTATATATATAAACTAAATAGAGAGAGTAAACGAGCTAGAAAAGAAATTATTACTAAAGTAATTATAATACGCTTAAGCGTAAACCTTCTATTAAAGCTCTAGCTAGAGATAATAGAAGTAGTAGCTTAGCTATATATAATAAGTTCTTCTATAAAGTATAAATAGAAGTTACTAAATTAAGCGCTTAATAATTAGTTTAAGTAGTACTTTCGCTGGTATAAGCTAGTAAAGATAAGAGATATAATAGTAAACTTATATTCTAATTAGAGTAGAATATATACCTATAGCTACCACGCGTATTCCTTAAATAAGGATCGGGTAGTAGGGCTAGATAAATAGAGTTTTAAAATTAATCCTTATAAGTATATTAGGTATCTTATTAGCTATTAAGCCTTAAATATATACTAGATATAGATTCTAACGCTTAACTAGATAATTATAATATAAAATATTATCTTTAATAAGTAGAACTTCTACGAAGGGAAATCTAATTAAAGAATTCTAAAAGATAAAGCTTTTAAAGTTATAGAAATCCTCGTTAAGGATAAAATATAAAATTCTAGTAATATCTATAATTATATAATAATTATAGAATAGATAAATAAGTAGATAAGTACTAAAGCTAATTCGAACCCCGAAATCTATTAAGAAATTAGAGGTACTAATTAAGTTCTAAGTAGAGCTATAATAGACTAAGCCGTACTAAGTATAAAAAAGAATCTAGTAGATTTACGCACTAATTACTTAGCTAGCGAATAGTTAGGAATCCGTAAATTTAGAGATTAGCTAATAAGGCTTAAAACGCCTAGAGCTATACTAGAATTAATATCTACCTCTAGCGACGATCCTATAAATAATTAGTAGAATAGAAATATAATTAATAGTACCTAAGAAATTAATAAATCTAGTAGAATATACTAGTTACCTCTCCGCGAGTAAATCTTATAAAGATTAGAGCTTAAAAGCTCCGCTACTATCTCTCGACCTACTAGTAGAGTATCTAATACTAAAGATAAAGTAGAAGCCCTATTAGTGCGTTAGAGATACCGAGTTACTTCTAGATAAATAACTTAATTAAGTAGAAGGTAATAAGGAACGGAATCTAAGCTAGAAATTAATTAAAACTTACTATTATAATATAGAAGAAGAGATAAGAATCCTAATAATTAATTAGGGGGTAGGATAAAGAATAATATTATAATAATATTAATTAAAGATCTATAAAATAATAAATATTCTATATATAATTTTACTTATATATATCTTTCTAGAGCTCTAGAAGTCTAGACTAAGCCGTATAAGTATATTATAATAAACGCCGTTATAATGGCCGCGATGCTTAAAAGGATACTAAAAGCCCTACTAATAATAAAAATTTATAGGGATAAGTTATCTAAACCGCTAACTCTATAGAAGCACCTATATAATTATTAATTTAGTACTTTATTTAAATAAGCCTTATAAATTAAGATTAACTAACTCCGCTATATAGGTACCTAGGAAGAAATTTAATAATTAAGTAGCCCTAGTAGGCTATTACCGCTTAAATAGGTCTAGATATATAAAAATAATTAAAATAGATACTTCTTAAAGTATAAAGTAAGAATTATTATATAAGAAGATCTCTAAAAGAAGAATTTACTTTACTTAATATATACGGTAATACTTATAGCTAAATTATTCTAATTAGCTATAGTAATTATAGCTAAATTTAATCTAGAGATACTATAATATAATATAGTAGAAGCCTTCCTTTATATATTAATTACGGTAAATAATCTAGTTTACTATAAGCTACTAGATAGGTTTAAGAAAGATAGATTATACGCTAAACTAAATAGAGCCTTATACGGCTTAAGAGACTTACTACTACTCTAGTACTAAGAGTTCTTAAGTATACTTAAAGTAATTAGCTTAGTTCCCTTAATAGAAGAGCTATACCTATTCTTTAACTAGGATTAAACTATCTTTATATTATTCTACGTAGATAATATTCTACTTATATATCTAAAGACGTATAAAGCTAATACTTAGAAGCTATAAAAAAAGATTACTAAGAAATATAGAATTAAAGAAAAAGGACTAGTAGAATAGTTCCTAGGGGTTTAAGTAATTAGAGATTAAATAATTAAAATAATTATCCTTATATATAATATATATATCGATAAAATCGCGAAGAAGTTTAAATTAAGTAATACTATAACGTTCCTAGATACGCTACTATTATTAATAGAACTTATTAAATTAATAGATAAAGTATCTAAGTATAAGATTAAATGGTATTAAGAACGCATTAGATCGGCCCTATATATAGCTATAATACTATAACCTAATATTATATTTCTAGTATTAAAGTTATTATAGTTTTTTATAAATCTAAGTAAGAAATACTTTATAGTAATTAATTAAGTAATTACGTACCTCTATTAAATACGCTAAAGATTATTATAATATAGGAACTATAATAGACCTAATCTTATAATCTATAGAGACGCGTCGTTTATAGATAATATTAATATAAGATACTTATCTTATAGATATATTATACTCTTATTTAATAGACCTATTATTTAGAAAGCTACTTAATAATTAATAGTTATAACCTTAATAACTAAAGTAGAGCTATTCGCCCTTAAGTATATAAGTAAGGAAGTAATAGCTCTAAAATACCTTTTTAAAGAGCTTACGCTTAATCTAGGATTAATATAGTAAATATTTTATAATAATTAATAAACGATCTAACTTATTATTAGGGCGAATAAACATATTATAATAAGGCTCTAATATATTAATATTTAGAATATATAGTTACGATAAGAGTATATAAAAAGATTATTTAAGATTATCTATCTTACTATAGCTAATATACTAGCCGATAGCCTTATAAAGGCTCTTATAAAATAATAATTTAAGCGCTTTAAGAATTAGCTAAATATAAAAGATACGAGGTTACTAATTAAAGAAATAAGAGACTAATTATACTAGAGAAAGTTATAATTACTATTAGCTATTATCTCTAAATAAAATAACTAAAGGGAAAATAATCCCGCTAATACCCTAACTATAACTACTAATTATTCTTTAAACGCTAGAAAAGACTACTCTAAGATAGCTAACTATCTAATTACTCTTTATAATAAGATTAAATACCTAATTTATTAGCTTAGTAAAGCGGTAATGCTTCTTCTTATAATAATTAACTATATAAATAGTAGCTTAAGGATTAGTAGATTCTTTAGTAGTCTCTAGAGCCTAAAAAGTATAAATAGATATTCTAGAAGAAATTTTCTTAAGATTAATTACTTTAGTCGCTAGATTTTAGACTCTCTTCTACGGATTAAATAGTATTCTTAAATAATTAAACTTAACTCTAGTCTAGAAAGAAGCCTCGGGCTAAGATTAAAAGATATTTAAATTATTCTACTAGTTAATTAAACGACTATATAAAGACGGCGGATTATCGTTCTAGTAGCTAGAATAAGTAGAAGAGAAGGCCGGAGTAGCTTAAGTAGTACGCTACTTAGTATAATAAGAAGGTGAAAAGCTCTAATAACTATATCTAACTCCTTAATTATTAAAGTTTAGAGATAAAGTAACACGATCCTATAAGAGTAAATATAGAGATAAAGTAAAATAATTCTATAAAGCTATATAGAAAGGACTATATAATTAATTATATACTATAGCGAGCTAACTATATATAGCCCTAGATAAGTAATAATTATTATAGCTTAGAGTCTAGCTTAAATTAGGTATCTTACGGCTCCCGGTAAATACGTACTAAGCTAAGCTAATAGCTAGATAATAATTAAGAGTATATACGGGCTAACTAGAACTAGAAGTAAAATAATCTATTAGAGTAAGAATATTCTAGTTAAAGTAAGAAGCCGGGCGATCCGTAGGAGCAAAGGAGAATTAATTAAAAGCTAAAGAAATATTACTTAAGGGTTTATTTAAGTAATCCTTAATAATATTCTTTAGCTACCTCTTTTAGTAACTAAGAGAGAGCGTTTAATTCGTAAGCTTAGAAAAACTAAGCTTATTCTTAAAGGCCTTAATAACCGTATTAATATTATTTAAGTTAAGAAGCTAGATAATTAGCTTCTTAAGGCCTATAATAATTAGGGACTATATTAAAATTAGTATAAACTATTAGATTATAAAAGAATATAATATTATCTCTAGCTATCTCGCTAGTAGATTATAAAGTAACGCGATATATAGTTTAATCTAGATTAGACTACTTAAAAGATTAGTATATATTAAAGAAGGAGGCTCTTAAAACTTATACCTTCTTATAAGTATAAGTACGGTAATAATAGTAGTACTAGCTATAAAATTCTTTAAGATTATAATAAATACTATCTCTACGACTACTAATTAGCTACTTAAAATAAGTAATATAAATATTATTACGCTTAGCTCTCTACCTAGGTTTCTAATTAGATCTATTAACTAATACTCAGTTCTTACCTCTATTACTTAGCTTCTTAGCCGGAATCCTATCCTCTTTAGAAGAAGACTTAGATACTAGCTCTTTACGCTTCTAGCTCTTTAGCTACTTTACTAAAAGATTAGCTAGCTTATCCTTAAGCTTCTCTAAATCTGTATATCTCCTAATTAACCGCGTCTTTAGCTAAGTATTACCGATTATATTAGAATTATTACTAGCTAGTTAACTAGATTAGTATCTAGACTCAGAGGATAGCGCAGCGCCTTTCTTTTTAGAAGGCTATTATAAATAGTTAGCTAGCGATTAATATAGAGAGAGCTAATCGCAATACTTACTATTATAAGTAGAGAAGAGTTATTTTTAAAGAGTATAAGAGTAAAAAAACGAGAATATAGATACGTATACGAAGGCGAGTATTAAGCGTTTAAGATATAGAGAGGGAGAAAGGATAAAGAATTAAAGAAATAGCGTAATTAAGACTATATTATATTACCTACTTTTACTATAAACACACCGCTCCTATACTACCTTAATATAAATAAATAAGTAAACTACTACGCCTATACTATATTAAAATAAATAAACGATTAAACTACCGCGCAAACACTATTACTATTAAATAATTAACTCGTAATTAGGTAGAGCGGAATTAAGCGAACTATACGGAATATATATAGAATAACTATAGAATATAGGCGGAATACTACGCGTGATCCGCCCTAAGGGGTATATAGAGATATATAAGCCATCTTAGTCTTATATAAGATAACTTATATACTTTATACTATTAAAGTACTAGCTTACTCTAATACATTACTTTAGAGCAAGCACTAGAGAATAGATTAGGAGTAGCGTAATTATATAATCGCGCTAATAGTATAGTTAAATAAGCTGCTAGTCGGCACTTCTTTCTTATATAGTAATAATATTCTATTTATTCACGAATTAAGCTATTAGCACTACGATCCTTCGATAGATTCTTCTAAGATCTTCTAGCTTAGTAGGCTCCGTATCTAGAGCCGTATATTTAATATATTTTAAGAGTTATTTATAGTCCTAATCTAGTGCGATTTTTATACTAGTTACGTTTAGGAAATCTAGTATTATAAGGCTTCCTTTTACTTCTTTAATATCGTTCGTGATCGCTTTATAGTAAAGGCTTAACTATTCTTTAAACTATACCTTAGTATTAAGTCTTCCTAATTTAGCTTTATATAAGTAGGCTTAATACTATAATTATATAAGCTTAGTTATACTTATTTAACTTAGGGTAAGGCTTAGTTTTAGTAATTTAACTAGAGCTTAGAGCGTCGCTTTCTTATTTTCTAGGAGTGAGATTATTACTAGGTTAATTAGGTCTAGGGCCACCGTTACGTAAACCTACGTTATAAGATTATTAATCTTTACGCTTATAGATACCTATTCTACTATTACTATTTTATAATCCGCGATTAATCCTAGAAAATTCTTAGTAAGGAGATTAAAAGTTACTTATATAGCGTAATACTTATTAAGTATATTAAAATCTTTATTAGTAGGTTTAGCTAGCTTAACTAGTAGAGCTAGTCGAGTTAGTTTAGTCTTATTAATAGTTTTCTACTTAGCGCTGTCTAGATTAACTTAATTCTATATCTCTTTTATTATCGTATAGTATTTAAACTTTAGATACTAGTCGGGCTAGCTTACTTAATTAATTAGCTTAATCTTTTCTATAGGGCTTCCTTTCTAGTCTATTTTTAGCAGGGAGATTAATTCTATAAATAATAGAGTAAATAATTTAATTAGAGTAATTAAATTAAGATACTAGCGTAAGAATTACGTAGAGGGAAATTATCTCTATACTTTCTTTTAACGCCGGGCTTATAACTATGAAAAAGGATATAGTAGTAAAGAATATATATCGAATTGTCTAATTTATAGAGGTACTACCTACAGGTCTACTTATACCAGGGTTGATACTTTTAAGTAAGAGTAATTACTGAGTAATTACTCGAGTAAGAGTAATTACTCTTTTAAGTAATTACTCTTACTCTTACTCTTGGTAGTGAGTAAGAGTAATTACTCTTACTCTTAGTAGTGAGTAATTGCTAAGAGTAATTACTCTTTTTTTAGTAAGA
>Ga0247733_1000312_pt1 | contig 29314 bp, 25 predicted proteins | sample UWRJL043104R2_FD_180932 | JGI IMG/M metagenome (GOLD analysis project Ga0247733, IMG submission 180932) | Plant litter microbial communities from Arlington Agricultural Research Station in Wisconsin, United States - UWRJ-L043-104R-2 | ecosystem: Environmental > Terrestrial > Plant litter >...
CGTGCTTCTGCAGCGAAGGCGCATTGTTCCGCCGCAATCCCGCCTGCCTTATCTGTCTGTTCCGTTCCGACGTCCGATCACCACCCCGCCATATACATCGCCTACCCACATCCAGCATTTTACCCAGCCGGTAGCACAAGCCCACCTCGCAAGAGCCCGCCCCTCGTCAATTGCGCGCCTGCACGCCCTCGCCGCCGCACCCTCTGCTGGCCTCCAGTCACGGCCCTCGTGTCGACTGCCCTCAAAGCGACAAACGTGTGCCACCGTACGCCCATCCCGGACCCCAGACGACATCAACCCCCCCGTCGAGTTTGCTCTCACCAAGACGCGCCTTCCTCCCCCCCCGCCCGACGAGCGCGCCTGCCTGATCCCTCGAGGACTGTCTGCCTGTGCGCGTCCTGGTCGCGACTGCGCCCTTTGTCGCGAGGTGAGTCAACACCGCCTGCTTCTTCTTCTTCCTCGTCCTCGTTCTCCTCGTCCTCGCCCTCGTCCGCCGTCTCGAGTGCCTCCCGCCTGGACTGCGCAGACGTCCCCCAGCATTGGTGCCGTGCGACGCGGTGCTAGTTTCGCTGCTTCGAGCTTGTGTGCCACCCTCTCCACCACGCCGGGCTGCAGCACCGCTGCTGTCCGCCGTCGCTCGCCTCGCTCGTTACCAGCCTGTGCGCCACACCTCTGCAACCTGCCCTTCGATCGCTCAACAACTGGTTTTGTGGCCCGAGGCGCTGACATTCTGCCCAGATACGTCCCGAGACCTGCCGCCACGAGCGACGACCCCCCCGCGAATCCACCCTGCCCGGGTTGGCCCTGCGCCCCTCCCTTCTACACCCGCCCTCTGCCAATACCCGTCCCCTCGGGTGCCTCTGTCTCTACGCGCAGGCATCGATTGAGAAACAGCGCGGCTGTGACCGGTGAGCCTGATACCCCCCCGCCCGCAAGGTGGAGCTACCTCTGCGACATCTGCAGGACTAATGCTTCCTGCGCAGACAAACACATCCCACATTTGCGTACACCGCGGGCTTGCTAGCCATATCACGCCCAAGCGAAACCTCGATTGCTCGAGTGATCTTGTGCAGCCTCTAGCAATCGCCCCCCAAGGCCTTTATAGGCACACAGACCGTCTCGTGCTGCAATCATCCTGCAAGCCCCGAGCGCATTCCGCAGTCGCTCGGTAGACTCCAGAAAGCGGCGTTTCAGATCTCAGAGTTCGGGGTCCCGCATCGGCCCTCGGCCTCTTACATACACATTCCAGCGTCACTGCAACCTTCAGTGATGCCAGCGCCCAGTAAGTACGCCTCTTGTAACATCCACACCCCTGTCGTCATGAGAACACCCCCGAGTGCACCCCACGACCCTCTTTCTGCAACCGTTCATCTATATCCCGTCCGTCTTTCCCTCCCTCCTTATCTCACTCTACTGCCCACCTTTCGTCGCTTCCATCATGCGCTACGAAGGCATACTGACTGTCCCTCAAGCGGACGCCCTTTTCACACCTCCCTCTTCCTACTCTCCCCAGAAGACCCTCTCGAGGCTGGACCTCCGGCTGGACTCGCACTCTGACGACAGTCTAGACGCCGATATATTTAACATGGCCGGCACTGGCTCACCGACACCTTACATCAAAGAGGAATTCGACGACAGCCACTTTAACAACAACCGCTTCATGTCCCACGGCTACGACATGAACCAGCCCTTTGGAAACGCGCAGTTCAGCTCTGCCCATGAAAGCTCCGCTGCTATCAACCCATCTGAACTTACCATGGGTGGAAGCATGAACATGGGTGCCCAATATGGTGGCTCGAGCTATGTGCCAGGCGGCGCTGGAATTGCCGACGACGAGCTTGCAGACTCCCTTGGCCACTTTGATCAACCGTCAGGATTCGACAACTTCCATCAAGACAGCTTCTTCCATGGAAACACTGCCGCTCAGGTCTCCAGCAACCATGCTAGCTTGAACCAGATCTACTCCCACACTCCGGATGACGTACCGATCCAAAGTCCCTTTGTCCATCCCAACGGCTTTGACTTCAACCAGTACCAGAGTACGCCACAGCGCATGGGCTTCCCAGCTAGCTTGCCAGGTGGCACTATGCGTCCACGAATGCCTGCGCCCATGAGTCGAAACGGATCAGACAACCGCAGCCCCATGTCGCCAAAGACTCCGGTCATCAGTAGCCTTCATTTGGGCACACCCGATTCGGGTAACTTTGCTACCCAGCCCATCATGACCAACATGCACCGACACAAGCCGAGTGTCTCTGGGCAATGGGACGGCACACCCGGAAGCAACCAATCCTGGGGGATGGAGTCGCCGACTCAGCCATCTACGCTACCCCACCAGCAGATATCGCAAGTCATCAACGGTACTTCGTTGCCGACCAGCACCACTCGAGGCGACATGGGCCAGACACAGGACGCCAAGAAGCGTCGCCGCCGCGAGTCTCACAATCTTGTCGAACGCCGCCGCCGAGACAACATCAACGAACGTATCCACGATCTGTCTCGCCTTGTGCCTCAACATCGTCTCGAGGACGAGAAGATCCGAAAGCACATCAACAACAACGGCCCACTGTCACCCACCATGACCGCAAGTGGCATGTCGCCACCGCAAGCTACGTCGCTTCTGGCCGGCGGTACCGGAAGGCGGGCCGCAGGGTCCATTACACAGGGACTGCCCATGGAGGAGAAGGACAAGGGTCCCAACAAGGGTGACATTCTCAACGGCGCAGTCAGCTGGACCCGCGATCTCATGTGGCTGCTATACAAGAAGCTCCAGGAGAACGACGAGTTGGCGGCTCGCATTCGGGAGGCCACCGGCGAGGAATGGAGCAACGAGCAGACCGAAGAGGAGCGTCGCATGCGCACCGAGCTCGTGGATGCTATCGAGAAGAACAACTTTGGTACCTTCAAGTATTCTCGTGCCCCAGGCTCGGGTCTACGGGTACCCAAGCACACCAACCTTGCTGGGGAGTCCATTCACCAGATCTCACCACAAAGCCTTAGCCCTGACATGCAGAGCACTGGCAGTGGGTCGGGGGCCAACTCAAGCAACGCCCAACAACAGTATTGGTCGAACCAAAGCCTGAAGGAAGAGGACGAATACAACGGCATGGATATGGGCTGAGTCAACACGGCTCGCTTTCCTTGCTGCCGCCGCCACATTTCTACGTCGTTGTCTTTTCCTATCCATGATACCCCGGCGATACCCACTATGCGTGTTCTTGTATGCAGCATGTGCATACTTGTATAGAGCGCAGATGCTGATGGTCGACGCCGAGCGCTTCGGACTTGCAGGCCGGATCTTCGCACAAGCATTCGCGCCTTCGAGACCGTGCACTCGCATGGCGATCCGCGGTCGGATGTGTCTATCTGGCGCGCCCCGTCTTTGCTGGTCATTAGACGGACGGAGTTTGCACCTCGTTCGCATCAATACCCATCTCCTTGCATAATATCTTTCATCGACCAACCACCATCGTCTCGGCGTCCTCGGAGTATTTTGTACCCACGGCCCGAGAGGTTCGCGTCCTCTCTGGTGTACGACGCGGCTCGGATTTAGATGTTCTTTCATGTTTGTCACGTTCCACTTGTCTGTACGAAGGAGCTGTTCGCATCTACTTTGACAGATCACACTCATTTCGCCGTTTCGACTTTTGTCTTCGTACTGCATGAAATGGGGCAAATTTGGACATCACTTATGGTTTTTGCACGTTTCAATCTCCTCTCACAGTTGGTTCGCCTTGCCGTTTTTCATTTGCTGGGGGCGGGGAGCCGCTGGAGTGGTCACGATATGGGTGTTCGACGTGCTGCGGAGTCGCCCAAACGTCGACGGACGTTTGATGTGGTGAATGGTTTTGGTCTTATTTGCATGTGTCCATGTCAGTCCGACTGTGCTTTCTCTGCTTTCTCCTCTTACTACTTTCACTTTTCTTTTCTGGTGGGATACGGGGTTTGGGTTTATCTCTCTTAATCTATTGATATCAACTGCTTTTCATAATCACAAGTGCCGTTGTACCTCGATGCCTTCTGAGCTTGTTGGTTCATTGTCACACTTTTGGCGTCTAATCCTTGACTAAGCACCCAACGCCCTTCGGCCTTGGGTGTGGCGGCCTAGTGGCCTGACTTTGTGTGCATGGATGTCCAATACTTGCTCCGCCCCCTTTGGAACGCGAAGATACAGCCACCACAACCTTGTGCGTACGAAAGCAGCATTCATTCCCGCCCAACTCCTCTTAGGTCGGTACGCATGTTTGAGTTCAAATCTCAGCGTGAGTCATGTAGCTGCCTTCTTGAGTGAATAAGTTTCATTGGGAAGACCGAGTAAGGCAGTTGGGACCACTGAAAATGTGAGATGTTTCCTGTCGCCAAAGTAGCCCTGTCTTACATGGAGATACTGGTTGCTTGTAAGGGGAAATCGCGGTCGCAGTCAAACAGGCAGAAGTGGCGATTCTTGAGGGACTTTCTGCGTCAGCGCAAAGGCAAAGCATAGGGCGGTGATATTTGTAAGAAGTATCTACTTCGAGCACGTTTTGGTAATTAGGCAACAAATCCCCCCAGCCTGCTCCGCATATTGTAGGGTGTGGCAAGATCGTGCATAACGGTATGGTGAGGTGAGACAAGGTGGACGACTAAGGTCGGCAGATTTCTCCGTGTTGGACGGCATAGAATGGGCACGGGGAGATGTTAGTGCGGTGTTGTGCGGCTTCGTCGCTTGAAGGGCGTCATGGTGGTGGAAAAGCCGGAGGGGAAGGCGAATGTCGTGTTATCCTGGCAAGCAAGCTTACGCGGTCGGTTTTCTCTACTTGGATTACTGAACCGCATGGGTTTCGTGTTTTCCTCAACGTCCTCCTTTTTGATTTGGAACAGCTACATTCATTGCCTAGGCACCGAAATGGTAGAGATCATGTGCCTCAGTGCCGAAGAGGAAATGACAGCTACCGTGGCTTCGCTCGTAACCTGTTTGCTCTTCCTCGCAACCCAGTTCGCAGCTCATGGGAGCCGGGATGCAAGACACATGCTTTGTGCTGGCGTTTCGAATGAGGTCATGGGGAGTGTTTATCCCCTCCGCCATCATACCTCTTCTCTAGAACGTTCAGAGAGATCGAGTGTGCACAAACATTTACGCGCCAACACCCACTCCCCAACGTCCTTCGGTTTTCTTTCTCTGAAACACAATATAGTATATGCAATCTACCCATATACCCAAGACAAACCCATATCGAAAAGTGTCGCAGCCTTCACAATCCGCGAAGCTCATCCCGTGTAACGCGGCGGTCTCAGTCTTAGTCGCATGCTCATCCATTCAACCTAGCTCTACCCCATCGTCCCCCTTACACAACGCCCACACGCCACTTCGCTTCCTCCTCTATCCATCCGCGAAACCCTAGCTCAACAAAACTCAAACTCTATCCGCGCAAGAGACTGGTTAGGGGTCACATAACACACGGAGCAAAATATCAGGTATGAACCCGCAGCGCCCATTTCCCACGGGTGTACAACCACACAGAGCCAACCAACAGCTCAAAAAGAGACAAGGTTCTGACAGTCTGCCGCGTACTCGTAACCGCGATCGCAACCCTACCCAAAATTACCTAGCACCCGTCCTCCACAGTGTGCGACACCACACCGCGTTATCGATACCGACGTCTTCTACCATAACACCGTTCCGCTATAATAGCATGTACCCACTATAGCACCATCGATAACGCAACAGCTCAACACTTTCATCGCGTCCTTCACTCCCGACCGAAGGCAACACTCCCTCCGGGCAATCGCTGCCCTACCCACCCTCCTGCCTTTGTCGTACGATACACCCAAGCCCACACGAGAAGCTAAATTTTGTAAATCATCTGCGCAAACCGCACAACCCGCCTCTCCCCAACATTTGGACTCCAAGCCCTGCTCTGCCACCGACGAGTATCATGAGGTCCGAACATGTTTGACCGCGCTGGTCGGTGCGGAGCTGATCCGAACGATTATAGTCAGTGGGCTTGGTTGCGGGCAGGCTAGTAACGTTACACCCACCGTCCGACGATCGGCGTTGCTGCCGATCTATGCCGTATCGGTTGGGTGGGGATGATGGGTGTCTCAGACGGCGTGTGCGGGTGGCGACTTGAGCAGGATCGCGCAGTGGTCTCTGTGTCTCAGCTGTAAAAGGTAGATATAGGCATACTAAGATTTTGTTGGGGGTGAGTGTTGTGAGTTGCATTTTGAAGAGTTTATTGGTACTTTGATATTCGATACTGCGGCGTCTGTCGTTGTATGTATGTGGCCCACTTGGTAGTTGCGCTTGCACTGGGTCCGAGGTACTTCCTGTCGTGGTGTAAAGGTGTTTCAATACTTCGACAGTCGTCGTCCTCGACCCATCTCTTTCCTGCACCTTCGCAATCAAGACCCTTCTTTGGCGAATGACAAATTTCGCTTTGCTCGTGTCTTGTTTGAGGTTAAGACATGCGACAAGTGATGTAACCTGTCAAATCTGCAGCCATCTCGTCCATCCTTTCGGTACATTCGGTACAAGGAGAGCGGTATTACGGACCGTCGAATGAAAGAGCAGGATGCGGACAAGGGAGCGGGCTCGGTTGCTCGGATACAGCCGAACCGTTGACCAGGAGTGGCGGGCCTTGCATTCCAATGATACATCGGCTTATCTACGAGGGAGGCGGCTTATCGTGGGTTTGGACTTGAGGCTGGGGTTGCGACGGGGTTACAGTCGCAGCGTTCAGAGCAGCCATGGCTGCATCCGCATCGTCTCCGAAACCGAGATTCTTGAAAGAGTCAGGGGCCATGAGATTCCTATCGAGTTCGCGAAAAGTTAGCACAGACACTATTGCATAGCTATTTTGGGAGGCAATAGTCTGCCCGGCTGCTTCCGAGGCAGTGTGACGGAAGGAAGTGGGGAGTGGGCGGTGAAATGTGCGGAGGCGGGTGGAGCGGTGGACGACGTCGGATGATGCATCGACGAATGAGGAAGCAATTGAGCCCTTCTGACAGGTTTGGCAGATGCAGTGGGGCACCGCGTTTCAGATTTTGACAAGAGCGGCGGAATGAAGGATGCAGCACCTCTCCCTTGCGTCGAAACGGAGCCCCCACCGTCAAGAATCCCGAGCACCTGGTCCAATTCGTTTTGACAGGACGGTACCACAAGATCTTCGAGATCCCTTGCTTCGTAGGAACAGCGGGTGGCTGAGACTGAGTATACGAGAGGGGAGGCGAATGACGAGAGGTACGTACCGGTCCATGCGGCAGGATAGGTAGGATTTGGAGAGGTTGCGGCATTCAGGGTCGTTGGTCCCGCGGTGGGACTTGAGGCACCGGAGGTACGATGCCATGATGTCCTTGCACTCGCCTGGAGAGCCCTGTCAGCGGCTGCAGAGAGTTGGGATGACGCATCGGGAAAATAGTAGCTATTCAGCAGCGGGCAGTAGAAGGGAAGGGGACCGACCATCGTGATCGAGAGGGAAAGAGCCGCGCTCGGGTCTGTACAAGCAAGGCCGGTTAGCTCATCTGTTCGGCGGAGGAAGCAGGCAGAGTGGGAGCCCAACGGTAGGTAGACATGGTGACGTACGGAGACGGCTTCGTTATTTTCTGTAGGCCACCAGGGCTGCCGAAACTCATAATGGCTGAGCGGTGTAGAAGATGCTTGTGGAGCTAGGGCAGCGCTGATTGAGGCGGGGCACTGGCTCAATGGCGGCGACGGGTGCTTTGGGGGTCGTGGGTTTCGCGGTCGAGTGAGCTCGAAATAAAGATGGCGCGGATCGGTGGCCTGTGCGCGCGGGCGTTCTCACCATCCCCGACGCTTCGGGATGACGCACATGTCCCCACCTCCGCCAAAGTCAACACCAAGGCCAGGATCGTAGTTCTTAACATCCGACGCCCCAATTCGACCTGACTCTACGCGTGTTCTGTGTGCATTTGACACCGCTGTCGTGTTTCGACGATGGTTCACCCCCAAACGGCATTCCTTCGGCTTTCTTCGGTGTCTCATCGTTGTCGTGTGGATTGAGCCATGTCTTCCGAGCTCCGCTTTACTTATCCATGAGGCTCCGCAGCTTGTTTGCTCAACAACGTGTCTACGGTTGATCCATGGGCCGCACATTGTGATGTTGGATGCGGGCCTCAACATAACCGGAAACATGTCCTCGGGTAGAAAATCAAAACTCACACACGAATGAGATGAAAATTCTACTTGTTTAACAAACCTCCACCGCGATCTCTTACACGTCCGTTTTGTTTCAAGAGTCAGCACACCCCCCGCAATCGCATATCAAACCCTCTACCCCTCGTCTCGTCACAGCCCAACACCCCCAGGATGAAGCTCAGCCTCGTCCTCCTTGGCCTCGTCGCCGGGCCCGCGCTCGCCAGATCCAGCAAGAAGAATCCCAAAACGCAAGACAAACCCACCATCCCCAATGTCGAAGCCTACAAGCGCCTCCCCGGCATGAACGACCTTTTCGCCCAAGCCATGCAAGACGGAAAATCAGAGCAGCAAGTCGAGGAGGACATCAAAAGGGTCGCCAAGTCTCCCGGAATGGTGAACATGATGGCGGACCTGCAGAAGAAGAAGGACAGCGGCGCGTCCCTTGATGAAATGGTGGACATCGCGTTCGACTCTGTGCTTGGGAAGAGGAAGGCGCAGGACGAGCCGCCGAAGCCTGTGGAGGACTTGTGCAAGGAGGCGTGTGTGGTCCTAAAGACGCGGCAGTGTATGGCTTTGGAGAACACGCAGTTGTTGATCGAGGCGTGCGAGAAGGATAGCGTTGAGATCGACTGCAAGAAGAGCTGCGCGCCGCAGTAATCGGCAGTTGCTCGAAGTATCTTCCGGGTGGATTTCTGGAGGTGTTGGGCAACGCCATTGAACATGCTTCTCACGCACGTCGGTTGTAACATCAAGGCGGCCCCTTCCTCTACAAGGGATGGTGGTTTGTGACTGCCAACTTCCATCCCAATTCCCAACTCCCAACTTTGGTCTCTAATCCATTCGATCAAATCCTACATGTATTGCTTTTCGTCCACTTGTTCTGCATTGCTATCAAGACGTGCCCAAAACAAGGAGGTCTAGGACTGCATTACGAAACAACAAACCTGCTGGTGTGCCTCTGGTAGAGCTTTGCAGACTGCAGCTTCCTGCTCTGACCGTTGCCAACAGCATCCTCACCGCTCATCAACAAAGCAGGCGCTAGACAGCAAAGGGGCCATCACCGCATTTAAACTGTTGACTGGCATCCTTTTTACTCGTTCATCTCACCCCATCTCGGTTTGACATCATTAGCAGAACGTTCTTCAAAAATGTATTCTTCCGCCTTCGTCGCTCTGGCTTTCTCGACGCTTGTCTCCTCCGTGCAACCGCGGGCACATACCCACTGGCTCGACACCACGTCATGGCGGCCGGCTACCGTTCACGCCATGAGAACTATCACGCTGCACCGTCCTTGTGCTGCTCCAGTATACACTGTGACGGAGACTGTGTGCCGCAATAGCTCGCGCATTGTCGAGCCCACTCATATTACTTTGTCTGCCCACGTCACGCCCTATATCAACGGGGTAACCCACATGACGTTGCCGTCGAGCTCGCAGAAATATTCGACCTCGATGCGACCATCGGAATTTCTCAAGCCCTCAAAGTGCGGGCAGCAGAGCCCTTGCAAGAATGTCACTTCTACGATGAGGACGAAGTCAGTACCCAGCTCTCAGCAGACCATGGCTGCAGCAACCACGACTACGACGAGGACGAAGGTAGCGTCCAGCTCCCCACAGACCGTGACCGCGACAACCACGAGACACCATGTATCATCTATTACATCCACGGAGATACCAAACCCAGATCTCATACCGCCATTGCCAACTCCGACCGAAGCTTCTTCGAAGTCATCTGTGCGCAGGAAGCCTATCCACATGAAGTCTACCTATATCGCCTCGTCCGGACAAAGCAACAATATCCACACGGCGTTGTGGTCTGCTCACGAGAAGCCCACTCATTCCGTATCGCCCGGACACAAAAATGCTACTCACATGTCGTCGTCGTCGTCTGCTCCCAAGAAGCCTACTCCTACGCCGGAACGGTCATCCAAGACGCAAGCGTCGGGGAAGTCATCCTCATCCACCGATACCATGGAGGTGCTACACACGAGCTACATTCCGACCACGATTACCAGTCAAAAGACAGCAGCTGGATCTCATCTGAATACGATGACGGTGCCCATTTCTTCGGCGACGAGTGATCGAAAAACTCAGCCTAATGTCCCTCTGTCTACCACGACTATTACCTGGGAGACGAATTCGGCTTCCAAGACCGCTCACACTACGTCCAGCTCATCAGCATCGAGCGTTAGAGAAGGCACGCCGATAAGGTTGAGCCCTGCGCCGAAATTGAAGGTTTCTAGCACTGCGCTTATTGTTTCCACCACGCAAGAGCCTTCTGGAGGCACTATACCAACCACTGCGAATGCCACGACGGCGGAACCTACAAACACTGCCACGCCAGAAACCACGAGCACCCTCGCATCAGGATCACAAGAATCCAGTAGCGAGCCCGACCGTGATGAGGTCAGGAGGCATTGCAATGACACCTGCAACCATGAACATTTCTGTGTGAGACTGTGCATGAAGCATAATTTCTACAAGTTGCCGTCAGGGGGTCTGATTGTGGATATGTGGCCGAGGAATAAGACTGAATGAGATGAACATGAGGGTGGCCTAGTGATTCTGGCGTGCTTCGTGTGTTTTTGTATTTTATTGGGAGTGTTGGCGTTGGGTAATGGCAGGTTGCAATATCGAGCAATGGATGATTTCCCGTCGTATTCCGGGATGTTGTGTCGGAGAGGGCAAGACGTCGCGGCCGAGTGAATGTACCCCTGTCGCTTGGCAGCCGAAATATCGGAACATCAACGCTCCCATCGGCTTACGAGCTCCACCTCCAAAGTACAATACTAAAAACCAACTTTTCAATCTCAAAGTCGCGCCCACGCGCAGCAGCCACGACAAGCCGCAGCAATGGCGCCCTCGCAGCGCGGCCGCTCGCTCCACAAACCCGCCTTCTCGCTCACCTTCTCCAAGCTCAAAACATCAAATTACATGGACAACCTGCGCCCCGGCGCCCCCGTATCCTCGTCGCACTTCATTCGCACGATTTCCTGGAACGCATCCGGCACCTTTGTCGCGACGGGCGCTGCGGACAAGACGCTGCGGATATGGAACCCGGAGAAGACCAATGTCAAGAACTCGACGGAGCTGCGCACGCCCAATGTGTCGGCTTCCGTGTCGTTGGAGCGCGTCGCTTTCCACCCGATCAACGAGAACGAGCTGGCAAGCTGCAGTACGGATGGCATGGTGAGGTTTTGGGATGTGAGGTCCAAGGCGAGCGTGGGCGAGGTTCGGGTGGGCGAACAGCCGTTCACGCTGGCTTGGACGCCGAATGGGAAGGAGATAGTGGCGGGGCGAAAGGTGGGCGACGCTATTGCTCCAATATCTAGCATTGGGATGTGCTGACAGGAGCAGGACAACGTCATCGTGCCCATCGACCGCGCGATGCTCAGACCCATCGCCGAACACCGCCAGCCGGTGCAAACAAACCAATGCGTCTTCGATTGGGCCGGCTCCCACCTCTATCTAACCAACGGCGACGGCTGCGTCAAAGTCTTGAAATACCCCTCCTTCGAGAGCGCCCTTACGCTCAACGCACACACGTCGTCCTGCTACGCGCTCTGCATGTCGCCTAGCGGCGAGCACCTGGCGGCAGGTGGTGGCGACGCACTCGTCTCGATATGGGACACGCAGGAGTGGATATGCGTGCGCACGCTGGATCTGACATTCAGTCCAGTGAAGAGCGTCGACTTTTCCTTTGACGGGAGTTATATTACAGCTGGCGCAGAGGATAAAGAGGAGAAGAAGCTGCATGTGGCCCATGTCGAGACGGGCGAGATTGTGCATAGCATTGATTTGACGCAGCCCGCGGCGCATGTCGCATGGCACCCGACTCGCTATGTGTTGGCATATTCGGCAGATAGCCAGGGACTGAAGATTGTTGGTGGAATGAGCTGATTCATTCGATATGGGAAGGGCATGATGGCGTTTGGATGGTTAGTGATTCGGCAAGATACCCCATTGCATAGCGTGGTTTCCGGCTTTCGGCCTTCAATTAGCAAGTGTTCATCGGCAAGACCAAAGGAGTACTCTCGCGCTTGGGTCAGATCGTCACTCATCCTACACGGGTGCGGCGTTTTCTCGAAATTGTGGAGGTAGAAAACCCGGCCCGATGACGACACCGGACCCTCGAATACTCCGAGCTTCAAGAATGCGAACCAACACCAACAGAACAGTCTCAACAAGATGGATGTTCAAGCGCACTTCCACCCAAACGACCTCTTCTCAGCCAAGGGCTTGGTTGTAGTAATCACCGGCGGCGGCAGTGGTACGTTTACAAAAGCAACCCCTCCATACCCCGCGGTCCCTCGTCTCCAAACCCGAAATCTAACAGCCGCGCCAGGAATCGGCCTCGCCATCGCATCAGCCCTCCACCAAAACGGCGCGTCGCACATCTATCTCCTCGGCCGCCGCCTCGCCGTCCTTCAAGATGCCATCAAGACTCTCGAATCGTCGCCCTCGGCGCCGAAATCCTCGTCCACCGTACTGACAGCCATATCCGCCGACGTAACGGATCTATCCTCCATCAACGCTGCCGTCGGTCAGATCACAAAAGAGGTCGGCTATGTCGACGTCCTCATCAACAACGCGGGCGTCATCGGTCCCAAGAATGGCATGGACGTGCGCAATGCCGAGTCGATTGATCAGTTGAAAGATGCTTTCCTTAAAGACTACGATCTATGGAACTCCACTATGGCGATCAACACGCAGTCCGTCATCGGCGTAAGCGGCGCCTTCCTCCCGCTCCTCACGGCCGCAAACACACGTCGCGGCTGGGCCTCTGGCAAAGTCACCGGCGCCGCCAATCCCCGCCAGCAGGATACCGCCGTCCTCGCTAAACTCGGCCTCGACTCCGACGACGACCGCATGTCGCACATCATCACCGTCGCCAGCGTGGCATCCTACATGCGCGTCGCCTTTGCCGGGCTCGCCTACAACGCGTCCAAGTCCGGGGCCGCTCATCTCGCCAAGATGATGAGTACCATTCTATCGGAGTGGGGCATTCGCAGCAACGTCGTATGTCCTGGGCCGTTCCCGAGCGATATGACGGCTGGTAATAACACCAAGTTCGGGACTAAGGAGGTGCCACAGGGGAGGATGGGGGGCGCGAACGATGTTGCGGGGCTGTTGCTGTTTCTTGTGGGGAAGGGGGGTGCGTATATCAACGGGACTACGCAATTGACGGATGGGGGGAGGTTGGGGGTCTTTCCTTCGACGTATTAGAGGGGTGGGGTGGGGTGGGTTGGTTTTGCGGAGGCACAAGACTAGACGAAAGAGTGGATATTCTACCTTGTAATCAATTCGAGTCTTTGTTGACGCACTTGGTGTACTTTCGTAGACCATTGCAAGTGCCTCTCTTGCGGTGCTCATACAGTTGCAGCATTTCTACGATTACTTTGTTAGCTGTTGAGAGTATCTGCGTAGCCTCTGCTTGTTTCTAGCTGTCACTAGAGCAGAGTTCCTTTTGTCACCACCAAGCCTGATCCCTACTCTCTCTCACTCTCTCACTCCCCTCACATCCAGTCTCCTTCCGCGAGTCCGCCTCATAGACAGCCTGCCCAGCCCAACCCATCAGAGCAGATCTTGCATAGGACCAACATGAGCATGCCACTGCTCAAGCAAACGCCTCAGCTCGCCTTCCGAGTCCTTCCCATGCAAGCCTTCGTGGAGGCATTGTCCGACTGTGCCATCGCGGTTGAAAGGACAACTTTGGTTACAGGCGCTCGCGTAGCCAATTTGTATGCCCCGGGGCGGTCCGATTGAAATGGCTTCCTGTTTGGAGATGTACTTGGCTTTTTTGAGGACACTGACCTTTACCTTTTCTCTCTCCCTACCTCAAGGTGCTTTTCAATAGAGGTCTCCTCTGCCTCTCGAGTTATCTCTCGCTGCGCCTTTTAGCGGCTTCCTTCTTACACAGCACGTCTGCGGAGAGGAGGTTCATTTTCGCTTGATGGAGTAGATTTGAAATTTCGAAGTTGCTGCTGCTTCGCTCGGGAAGTGCGCAGTAGTCGTTGCTAGGGCCATCTTCACGTTCTGCAAATTCTATCAGTAAGGAGGCTGCGTCGTCGAGATCCGCATTCTTTTTCTCAAAAAACATCTTCTTTCTCTCGCGACTTTTCTTTCTTCAACAGTTTTTGCCTTTTCCGGAGCCGCCGTAACGAATGACGGGCGGTACTCAACGAACGATGAGCAGTACTCAAATATTACCGCGGTCCCGATGACCGTAAATCTTTTGCTTTAATCCTAGTTCGCTGGAGTATGTTTGGTCTTTGACCTTGTTAAATGATGAAATGGGCATGCTAGGCGTCGTTCGGAGAGGTTTTCTCGAAGATCCTGCCCTAAGGTCGATGTTTTGGTGTGGGGGTGGGGGCTCACTGGCGTAGGATGGCGATTTATTTTTCCAGGATCCTCGCTTGGAGGGTGCCTCTCAGTACTGCTTCGCCAAAATACCGAGGCTTGCTGAGTCTGGCGAGACGCAGATTAAGAATGTCCACACTGACAATGGCCGTTCAACTTTTGGCCAGGTCGACGTGTCGGTCATTCACATGATCCATGAGCAGCGGCTTTTAGATTATCGACTCTGGAAACTGTCTTTTGTCGTTCTGAACTGTTGTGTTCATGATGAAGCATGACCCAAAGAAGCGAGTGCTTCCAAGTCACCATATTCACCCATTGGAAGGGGGACTTTGGCAAGAGTGCTTAGGTCTGGAGCTTTTCGTGCATCGTTGCTTGAATGCTAAAAATTTGTACCATTGCCTCTACTCAAACCAAATAAACAGTTCGGCACAGAAAGTACACAGGTAGTCAGCCAAGTCCTCTAGCGGAAGGTAATCAGGCTTCCCCGCCATTGTCCACAGAGATGGAGCGACCGTTTGGCCCAAGTTCGTTGCGGTTAATTTCTCACACTTCCTTTTGAGTTTTGCCAAAAAACTGCGCATTTCCGCGAAGCTTAGAGTAGCAGCAAATCTTTTTGACATCTCAAGGGTCGCAGCATACGCCGTCCATTCATCTCTATCGCCGTAGAAGCCAGTGTCTCGACGAAAATTGCTGAACATGTACAACATGTGCGTCCAAGCATAAAGCGCGATATTCTCCAGCTGTAGGTGATCCTCCGTCGAGTCCTCTAACTTTGTCATCGGCACTCGGCTCAGTAACTCTAACAATTCGAGTAAATGATCGTAATTTGCCGATCTGAGACTGTCAGGTTTGATGCAGGACAGAAGCTTGAATGGCAGTTGGTCCCGTAACGAGATTAACTGCGCAGACGGCTCCGACTTGATTCGGTTTGCGAGCTCTTTCGCACTCGCAGTGGAAGGTTCTTCGCTATCGATCGTAGTTCGCTTGTGTTGATCCTCCCCAGAACCTTCAATTGGGTGCAAATTGGACACTGTAATCGATGGAACAGCTTCTCCACGTGTGCTCAGAGGCGGCGTTGCAGGCAGTCCATGAACCGTGAACAATGTTGTTGTCTCGTGAGCGTCTGGCGAGGGGTGAGCACAGAGAGAACTACTCGATACCAAGCTCTCATCAAGGGAAGTTGGTGCTTCGATGTAAGGATTCAAATTTCGCAGCTCTTCGTGGGGCAATTTCGATGGGGATACTGGAAAGGCGAATACATCTCTTTCCTCTGTGCCGGAAGCATCTCCGTGCTCCTTTGTTCTGCGATATACCGTCGGCAACTTGCTTCGCGACGGTTGTGCGCTTCCGCTTGCGTCGAGCGAGTCATCTTCGGAGTCGGCCGCTGGGTCAAATTCAGCTTCGTTATAAAGGTTCGTACGAGAATTTCTCGCGGGTAGATTAATGTCGATGGAGTCGAAGGAAGCGGATTTGACAGGGTCAGCGTCGTGCGCTCGTTGACCCTCAGTTCGGTCCTCAATGCGGGATTCCATGCGCGTTGTTGAGTCAGGGACTACGCTATCAATTTCCCCTCGTGACCTACGTTCTATTGCCGCAGAGGTGTCGGAAAGAGTGGCAGTTTCATCGGTGGCTCCGGTTTCGACATTCCATACAGTCTCGCATCGTCGTAATGAAGCCGGGTTGATGCCTTTTATACCACTACTTTTCGTGGCAGCCATGTTTCGACGCTTAGTTTTGACACCTATCATTCCGTTCGATGGCCGTTTTCTTGATTGCGGGTGAATTTTCTTCTTGATCTGCGAATGTGCTCGGTTGACCATCCAACACAGAAGGTATACCCTAATACTAGGGGCACGATCTATTAGCCTTCATACCTCGCATCGCAATAGCACTCATTGACGAACCTCTCTCTATCTTCCTCGAGTTCCCAGCTCAGCGCTGTATGGCAGAGCCGTTCGTCTTTAGGGGACGCCGGCTCTCCCCATACCTGATTTGCATATTGATCCAGCAACCCATCCGTGTATCGAGACAGAAATCCAGGATCGGCGACAGCCGTGCGTAATGCGGCGGAAGATGGGTACGTGTCCACTAGGCGGCTTACCACGTCCCTTGTACCTTGCAGCAGGCGTGTAAGGATAGGGGAATTGAATTTGGGTATGGAGGTCTTTGGATCATTGTCTCGTTGGAGACCAAGACGATCCTCCATCCAGTGACGAGCGTCTCCCTTTGTACAGTTCAACAGGCATTCTGCGAGTTCCGGGTCGAGATGAAGGCTGTCCATGATAACGGATAGAGTGGGCAGGCTCATATCAACATAGACCTGCTGGCAGCAGAAGACGTAGAACTAGTACCGTAGCGCTTGTCGTAGACCGTCCGTAGTCTACCTATGGTAAGAATAAAAAGAGGTACAATGATGGGTGGAAGGCGTAAAATTGAACTTACTAATTAATATAAGCATAAAAGTGAAAAGCGAAATATTCGACGGATGCCAATATTCCAATAAGTGAAAGCGGATACGCGGCAACACAAGACCACTCTTCGGCGCGTAGGCGGTCGCGCGCATGCATCAGTTGGGGGCGAATACACCAAACTCGAAGATTGAAACTCGTCCAACGAACCGATCAACGGCTGGCTCAACACTGTGGTTAGAACGCTAAAAGTACGTCCAACAACCCCTGCGTCTGCCAAAACACGCCCCTGAGACGTTGCGACTGCACGTGTGCGGCGCGGCACAGGCGGATTCGGACACGCACGTCCAATCGCCCCCACACCTACAGCTGCACCTGACTCAAGGAGCACTTTTGATCGGTGAATGCCCTTATCTTTGAATTGGAATTGAGTCATGGGCAATTCTTCTAATCTTTTGTTCGGACTACACAACTCGTCTAGAGGTTGCCACCCGAAACACCACTTGCATGCGACGCGCCGAGGTGAAACAATGTTAGATACGGTGAGATAGGCAGGCTAAATCTGCACGGGAACTAATTTTGGTTCACTACCGTCCGTGAACATTTGTCCAAACCCGAGAATGTCAGTATCGCAGTGTAATCGCCATCTCTACAGCGCTAAAGAAAGCGGATCGGGCAACAGAAGCACTAAAAACATATATGGGCGTTCAGCAAAGTTCCTAACTGAACCATACTAGGAGCTCCTTGTTGTACGCAGACATTCCTCGCATGAGAAACTCGACCGAGTGTCCTGGACTTTTCCCAAGCCTAGCAAAAAACATGGCTAGGTTGCGATTGAAGTGTTCCTCCTCGAACCATTCACCTCTCTCTAGCATGTTCCATTTCCATGTGCCCATTACGTTGAACGCCTCCATTGCAAGGCTTTCACTATGCCAGTCAGGCAAGTTGTGCACGTATGCCAGCCACGCTTCTCCGCTTTTGCCGTTGTACCTGGTTGCTTCCCGGAACGCGAAGAGATGGGTATGCATATCGATCCAGCAAAACAAGACCTGTTTCAAGAGCGGCAGCCGTCCACCTTCTTCCATCTGCGCTTTCACGCGTGCCGTCCACACCTCGTTGATCATCAGATCAAGCCCGTCGATAACGTCTACACAGGGTTGGCTGCTTCTGAGTATCTGCAGAAGTTTGCTCAAGATTGTTCGGCGGAGGACTTCTGTGCGTTCCAAGGTGAGAACTGGCAACCCCTCTAAGAGGGTAGGGGGCTCGTCAGTATCCTGGAAATGTGTGCCTATATTGGTTGTGTACGTGTCTTGCGCAGAAGCGTGGGCTCGAGGGCAGAAGCTGTTTGGCACCACCCCTTCGGATTCGACCAATGAATGGATCCGCGTTCCCTCTGAACTTGTTGTGGTCGACGCGCTGGCGACACTCAGGTTCTTTTGACCCCTTCTCCGTTTTGCAAAGCAGTGCTGCTGATCTATGGGCTCTTTGTGTGGCGTGCCTTTGATCTTGTGTTTCACCGAGCGGTAGGGTTCAGACTCTGGACGCGTTGACGCGGTGGATATAGTCCTGTCGTGTCCGGCCAATGGAGAGACTACCATGTGCGTCCGTGAAAGGTCGCGTGAGTTTGAAGCTGTGTCGCGATCATCCGGCTGTGAAACTTGAGTCATGATTGGTCCCAAGTAGTAATCGTTTTGGATGTGCGCAGTCGTTGAGTTGAAATCTTGCTTTTGATTTGAAGTTGTTGCGGCGTGGTACTCGTTCCAAGCGAAGATACCGAATGGACCAGAGCTATCTCCAGAGCAGCCCCAGGCTTCTATCAACGATGGTATTTCCGTTGGAACGCTCTGTCCATGTTGGTCTTTTTGGGTGGATGTCTGGGTCGCTTGGACATTCGATTGGGCCTTGTTGTAGACTCGTGAGGCCATCCAACAACGAAGAAGATAGATAATTCTGATATTTCCGTCAACGATACTGCATCCGAGGCTGGGCAATGATAGCATTCTTACCTTTGTTGATCTGACTCATTTTCCGCATTCAGGTCTTTGGGATAGAGCGTTGTACCAACGCGAGACGCATCAAGTAGATGCTCACGCATCGTCCCCCACACACTGCTGCCGTGGATATCAAGAAGCTGTGCCGCTTCTTCATATAGAAATTCTGGATCGTGGTTGATGGCTGCCTTGACCTGCCATTTCTTAAGACTGTTGGCTTTTGCGGCTACAATAGTCTGGGTGGAATTATACAGTCCTGCGACTACACTCGTTCGGAAGCTCGGTCTCTTAGTAGTTGGGCCTGCGTAATTTTTCAGTCCTAAGGATTCGATGCAGTCGTTTGCTGGTCTTTTGTCGCATCCTGCGACCGTGGATTGAATGTTGATGTAATCCGTGGTATTCATGGATAATTGGAAACGTGAGCATGTCGTAACGTCAGTTTCAATGGTGAAGACAAAACGAATCAATTGGGAGCTGCGTTACGGGGTGATGGGATGGATGCAATCGAACTGTGTGCTATGTGAGCACGGAGCATGATTTAATCATAGCAGGCAGTAGGGGTGGTGGGATAGGAGATCACCCTAGTCGGTCAGCAAGAACACGGAAGCAATAAACTTAATAGCGTGTATCTTCATTACTGACACAAGACATTCTCCAGGGTGAATAACGAGATGTATGACCAGCGACGCATAGTATTCGCCATCGTTTATCGTTTGTCGTTTTATAGATACTAGAAATCTTCGATGAAGTTCAGAGAATGTCATCAATGCCTCGCTAAACACTCCCACATAAGGCTAGCTTTGGGACGAGAGAAGAAAAGAAACAGATTGGACCGTGTTTCTCGTAATTTCCACGATGAAGTTTGCCTCAATTACAGCCCCTGTGGCTGAAAGCTTGCTTCAACCCTTATCCATACGTTTGACACCTTGGGCGTCAACCGCCCGGTTCTGACTCACACCATCTCAAGTGCTCTCAATATCCAATTCATTCTCGTTCATGCCTAATATGCAAGACCTGAAACGATGGAAGACCGGCCCCCATGTTTCGTGGCGCGCTCTTAAAGAAGACTAGGAGCTTCCTGTGGCACCGAGAGCGAATCGTGGCGCTTTCCACTTTGTGTGCCGCGTTGCGGCGCTGGGGACCCCTGCACTTTTTCACGACGCGTAACCGGGAGACGTTCCGCTTTAGTTTGGGCGCTACAGCCAAGTCCGTATTGGGAGGAACTGACTAATTATGTGGCTTACAACGAAGCGTCTTTGATGGTTCTCTGCGCATAGATAAGATTCAGCAATCCAAGCTCTACTTGAACCACTCACGTAACAGTGCGTTGTATTCTTCAACGACTTGGCCTCGTTTTCAAGTTCAGCCCACACCCCGTCGCAAGATCCCCCTACATCGTTTTGTTTTGGCAAGTAGCCCAACATCGTCACCACGTCTTCGCAGATCCGTAGTTGCAAGGCACGCTGATCGGCACTCCATCCGTTGGCCGAAGAAGTTTGCCACTTCCGAGAAGCAGTTTTGAAGCCTAGGTTGAATTATGTGTTTGTCGTTGCACAATAACCTTTCAAGCAGATAGTCCAAGCGCTGCTTGGAAGCGTCGTCCGGCTGGGGTTTGTTGTTGAATTTCTCAAGATCAGCTTGAACGGTTCTCGGCGCATCATCCTATCGGCTTGCGGGGTACCGCTAGGTGGGGTCGGAACGTCGATGGATGTGGAAGAGTGCAGCATCACAGATGCTACCGACATAGCATCCAACGACTTTGGCTCGACGGCTCTGTTGCTGGTCTCCACATGCATTGCCTCTTGCTCATCTATCTCCTCCGGGTCTATGCTGGCCTCCAACGGAACGTACGACTCGTCATCGTCGCTAGCTGTTGCCCGCTCGCGTTCAAGCCGCATTGGCTGCTGTTCGTGGTAGATAGGAGGTCTCTTCCCATTCGATTTTGACCTTCGTCGCTTCCATAGAATATCGTCTGGATTGAACCTTGTGTTTGCTCTTCGCTTCGTTGATGATTGGCGGGTGCTTTGATGTTCCACGTTCCTGTGTGAAGTAGTCAGCCACGCAGGATTCTTCAGCTTACGTCAAAATAAATTCCAACTAACCTGAGTAACGGATTGGGCATTAGATTTGGCGTTGGAGTGGCATACATGTGAGCCATCGGCGCCGAAAGGCACTCCTGCTCGGAGGCGTTAACATTCCTCGACGTAGTTAAACATCGTCCGGCTCCAAAACCTCCACCACATTGTGTACAGGAGCTGTTGCACTGCATAGCACACGAGGTCGGCGAAGTACTTTTTAAGGCGCCTTATTGACCGTCTTTGAGCTTCTGCAAATACGATAATACGTCGTCTTCGTTATCCAGCAACGAAGGAGGAAACGAATGCTACCATTGATCCATGAGCTTCTTATTCATCTCCGTGTGCAGAGGGTACGCTTACATCGTATTATCTTGCTAACAGTTCCAATAGAGTTCTCGTTCATAATTCGACTCGGGGCTTGTGTTCGGCTTCACGAAATGCGCTCTCAATCTCGCATCCCTTCCCCAGAGTAACGGACCATAAAGTGCCCCAATAGATGTCACCGCACCAGGAGAAAGAATTCCGACAGATCAGTTCCGTCCGGTTTTCGGATGTCTTCCAATCTCCCCTACGAGCTAGAAGCCCGTCGGCGATCTCCCCAAGCTCTTTCATCAGTGCCGAGATAGGGCGCCAAGAGGAAAGCCCACGGTCGTTCTTTTGCTAATATACTCCAAACTGGGCGCTGCGACGACCTGGCGTAGTGTCCTATCATTGAGACATCCTGATATGAAAGCCGCTCTCTGCTCCTCGGTGGAAGAAATGACATGGTAAGAGAGCCAAGTTGATAGGACCAGGAAGTCTTCGGATCAAGTTGATAGTTCGTCAGAGAGGACAAGAAGCTGGAAAAAGAACGAGGTTCACCGTGGATATATGCTACGGGTACATCAAGACAATCGATGACTGGCGGGGGCAAACAACGAGCTAGCAATCAGTCTAAAGTCTGACCTTGTCTTGTGCTGTTTGACACGATACGCAGTTGGGCGCAAGGTTCTGTGCCGTTCTTAAAACATCTCGCGACATTCCGTAAGGCGGACAATGGCGGGGCTCAAGAGGCATAAATTCGCGTTTGCGAATTGTCGTGAAAATTAGTGGGCAGTTCCTGGCCCGGCTGCATCTAAATTGACCAAATTTCAAGACTGCTGTGTCTGAAAGACCACGGGCTCCAGAAAATGTAAATGTAAATATAGTAACACTGGATTAGCTAATGGGGAGCGGTCCACAAGTGGCAGCACCCAAAGCGAGGCGAAAGAAACGTCATGAGATTTCGAGAAGCGAGTGCGAACCTTGAAGACTGGAACCCTGTATAGTCTACATCACTAGCCTGTTGCATCACATCCCCGATGATCTCAAGTGAGGGGAACGAAGCTGTAACTATACCAACTTTATCCGTAGGCCCGATCCCCCACATTACGCGGAAACACAGCCCGGCAAATGATGCTCAATCTTCCGACTTCGTTAAACACGGTACCTGCATCTCTGAATAGCATTTCTAGTTGCAACGCACACCACAAATCCTCACAATGCGCCTCTCAACCGCCCTCTCGACTCTGTGCGCAAGCACCGCCCTCGCGCAGACCACCACGCCAAAAGCACCAACGCTCACGTATCTATACACGCTCAATGCCACCCTCGCAGATGCGATAATTTTAGGCGCAGGGCCGCGTGGTAACCGCATCGCAATTCCTATCACGGGCGGAACATTTTCTGGTCCTAAGCTCAATGGTGCCATACGTTCTTCCTTTTCCCGCTTCCCATTACGCAGCTGCATGTGTATCGTGAAGCTAACAAGCACACCGCAGGCAAAGTACTGAACCTCGGAGCCGACTGGGGTATCACCGATCCTAAGGGCACGTTTTCCGCCGACACACGGTATCAATTGGAGACAGATGACGGGGCGAATGTATTCATCCAAACGAACGGACCGGCGCAGGCGGATGGCAAGCTGCATCTGAGAATGACTTTTGAGACGGGGAATGAAAAGTACTATTGGTTGAATAACATTGTTGCTGTGGGGATCTTGCAGCCGGGAAATGGATATGTCGTTATTGATGGGTGGCAGCTGGGGAGTCCGGCGGCGTAATGTGCAGCGTCGCGTTCAACTCAGAGGATAATATCTGAAGATGTGAGAAAACATCTGCAGTAAGAACACATGCCATTTCTTCGTAGCCAGCTTCTCCCAGCTCTTTTGCCCAACGTAACACCAACATACGGGTAGTGACAATACGTGCGATAGGAAAAGCAAGAAAATCAAGAACGATACGAACATCGTAATCAACACCATCAAACTTCCAAAGAAGCACACCAATAATCTGCAACACACTGCGAACTTTCGTCTCCAATAAGCCCCTCACTTACCGCTTCAAACTTTGTCTCCCCATCGCGAAAGCACACGAACTCCTCCTTCCCAACCTTCGCCGTGCCTGCGATCGCACTCTTTGCCAACATCTTTCCCCCGGTCTCAATGCTTGAAGAGAAAGCGCCACTGCGCAATCGGGCAGAGCGTGTGGCGCCCTCCCACGGCACGACTCTTTCGCTGACGGTCGCCATCTCGGTGGGAATTTTCCTGCTAGGAGTGTCGAAGTAGGCTGCGGCGGTGTAGGTTGTTGCAGCGTCGGCTGAAGGACAGATGATGATGAGGGGACAACCCGGGAGTAAGGAACGGCTGGTGCATGTTGAGAGATAGAGGTTATGTTTTGAGCCCATTTGGGTGGTTGAAAGAGGTATTGCTGTAGCTGCGCTTGTAAATACGACAGCGGCCGCGCCGACGAATGTTGAAAGATGCATGATTGAGGGAAGAGTCGCGCTTGGATCTGAATGGTGAGCGGCCGTGGTCGATGAAGAGTAGGTACTGAAGGGCAGGCTCCAATATTTCTATTTCGCACCTACTTGGCATACCGAATAGGAACACAGAATTCTCGAGTTTTCGGGTTGTTATCCGATCCGGTGTGGGGCCTAGTATCGCCGCGGAATTAATATATGCAGGTCGTTTCAATGCACCTCCGGTACATCTTCTCGACTGATCCCTGCCCCATTAGGTCTCCCATGTAAGCCACGATATAGCCCCCTTTCTACATGTAGGGGAACGTTGCGTCGATCAGTCGACATCCCAAAGTGTAGCCAAGATGTTGAATCAAAGGAGGTGCTGTTGGGTGCGGCTCCACTCACTCGTCTTCAGCACAGATTGGTGTCCCTCACCTCCTTCATGCCTAGCTCATATTGCCTAATCACCTCTCGGTTCATCATGCCGTGTACGTATGATTCGCCCACAACGCGATACTGGCCAGGCTCGACCTTTCTCAGAACAAGAGGCACCAGCGACCTTAGAATCACCACGATGACATCGTCCTCTCGGATACCTTGGGGCTCGAGTCCGTAATGGCCGTTCTTGGTGTGAAGAACCTTCGGGCAATGGCGAATTATCCAAGATCCTCATTATCTAGGCCCTAGGGGACCATTGACGGCTCCTTCGTGAATTCTTGTGTCATCGTACGACGAAAAGCTCATGCAGCTCGCGTGTGGGCCTACCGATGCCGCCTGCCATGCTTTATTTCCTTTGCTCGAAGCTTTCCTTGCGAGCGACCTAGCCCTTTCGACGGCACTCCCAGTACGGGTCAGGTATGACAAAGGGTAGGTCAAACGGTCGGTGATAGAGATCGTACGGCTGCCGAGTCCGTGATCTCTCCATCTCATCGAAACCTCCTCGGTAAGCTATCCGTTCTTCGTCGCTCCATTGGTGATCCAAGGTTCCTGGATGGCTCGAGGATGGCTCGAGGTGCAATACTGGTCATTCTGATATGCATTATGGATTGGCATGTCATCAAGAATTTTATCGACTAAGTACCGTGTCTACTCTAGCTCAAGGTGACCCGGATGGAGGATATGAAGACGAGGCCTATCAGCTTTCCAACTCTGGGAGATCTTTGGCAGCCGGTTTTCGAAATAGCTGCCCTGCATAACAGGCTGACCGACGAGGATAGCCGACCAGAAAGCTAGTGCAAATTCAGACTCGGTAACGTACCGTTGACGGGACGTTTGAGTTTGTGTGACGATTTATTTGCATTTCCCTATGGAAACGAGAAAACGCGTCGAGTTTGTCCAGTCGGATTCCAAGTCCTCTACAAAGGGTTGGTAGATGTCGCTGATTGGTTCTACGAAGATGATCTCCACTGAGCCCTCTCGAAGATTTGTTGAGCTCCGCGCTAGTCTGTCCGGCTGTACAGTATAGGTCAGAGTTGGCTTTTTGTCGCGCCGATCGGCAACAACATATTGTCGGGGAGCAATTTTCTGCTGACGGGTGCTGCGTTGCCCCATATGTATGAGAGCGCCTCGAAATCAAGACGCTTGTAAATTGATGGAACTCCATTTTAAATACTGCATGTATAGCCCGTGACCTTGAGCGAGCAACACAAGGGGGATGAGACCGCCTTCGCTGGATAAAGTGTGAGTAGGCGAATAGGGAATATTTCGGGAGTCAGCATTGGAGGAGGGTCGTATTGGTACGGGCGTAGCTGCCAAAAGAGCTAGTTCTCCATCTTTGGGTTGATGATGAGATTGAAAGATGCACAGGATAATAATGTTAGATTGGGTGGCAAGTGACGACTTATGCTTGCTCGCTAAGATTATAGGGCGGTTCTTCGCTGTCATCTATGTAACGTGAAGTGAGGCGCACGTAAGGCGGCAGTGGATCCGAGGCTTGGCCCCAGGCTCTAAGCCTCTTTGCCTACCAGGATCGCTTTTGATGTTGTTACTCGAACGAGCACGGGAAGTGACGAAAACGTCGAGGGCCATTGGAGCTGCACCTCATCCTGCCGCCCCTCAATGCAGTATCGCAGCCACACCAGCCAGGTGAGGATATAGTACGAGGCGATTGAGGTGAAGAAGTGCCTTCCGCATTTGTTAATAGACGCCTTTCACAAGAGGGGCCAGTCACTCACCACCACCCGTGACCTTCCAACAGAATGCCCCACGGAAGCCCCAAGGCCCTTCGCCAATGTCGGATGTGGCTGCAAAAGATGTTGTCGAGATTCCAAATGAAGAAGCCGATGGCGATATTAGCTACCCCCGAGAGCGACAGCGTCCACATGCCAGCTAAGATGTTCAAGTCGCGCTGGTCTTCGCGCATCTGCGCCTTCACGTCCCTGCACTTGCTGCGTTGGACTCTCCGAGATGGACGCAGGGTGTGTTCCATTTGATACCATCCGCGGAAGATGTTGGTGGCGGTGAGTAACGCAAACGCGTTTTGGTGGAAGACTGGATCTTGCAGGTAATGGTAGTAGACTGAGACGAAAACGGCGAGCGAGACGGTGAAGATGAAGATCAAAATCATCATGTTTTTTGTTTTCCCGTGGGAGAAGATGGCAAAAAAGCTCGTGCAGGCGAGGTAGATCATGGATAATTCATCTAGCAGCTGCGTCTCATACTTGAGCGTGGCATGGAAGAGGAAGCTGCCGATACCTACGAACAGCAGCACGATAAAGGATGCTACCCATATGCTGTCGTGCTTGTTTCGAATACAGCTTCGGATGCTTTTGATGGCGAGGTAGATGAAGAAGAGGTTTGTAAGGGTATTGACAAGCTCCGCGATGTAATGGGTTGCGTAGTAGTCCTGGATTATCAGCATGCAGCAAGGGACGAGGACCGATGATTCGTACCTCTTCGCACCAATTGAGGGTCGACGTTACCGGACTCCAGTAGCCGTGTTCAGCGGGGGAGTACGCGATCGAGGGCAAGTGAAAAGACATGCTGGTCTCGCCGTCTGATGACGGTGTATCTATAGGTGATGATGGGCGTGAGAGCTCAATGTCTATAACAGGAGGACATGCAGCGCGTGGGTTCGGGGGCTGCAATGACGCCGGGCGTTATTCGACGAGAATGGTCGACAGTGAGGTGACGCGCCGCGCAAGTTTTGGGCACAGTGCCTATCGATAACGTTAGCGACTCGGTTGCATCTGCACCTACCAGCTCATTACGCCCGGGATCCTGCTCGACAACATATGAGCTCAACGTCCTCTCCCCCTTTCATAAGCCTTGGGTTGGTCAAGGGTTGTCCCGCCGTGTTACGCTTTCGTCGCCGATGGTTGGTTGTCAATCCGTAGTAACGTGACGTCGCGATCTCCGGAGGCGCACGTGCGACTGGTGGAAGCACGCAAAGGAACGAAACAGCGGCGATGGATCTGCGCGCAGCGTTGAAGAGCTTGGAACGTGAGGAGCATGCAGGAAACCCCCTTGGGCGCTGTAGAGGCTCGGGATCCATGGGCCGCTGGACGGGTCCTCGGTTGTTGGACCAGCGCGGATCAAGGCAATCGACAACGACGCCATGAACCGCGCAGGACTACTGTACGCAGCATGGACCGTCGACGGCACAGATGTTTCCGCGCGATGTCCAGTTGCAGGCCAGATAGCTTCGGAACGGCGAAGCCTCTGGCGGGTCCCCAAGCCTCCCACTACATGCGCCAAACCGCTCTTGGGTTGATAGCTGAAGCCTCGTCTCTCCACACCCAATCGATGGCGCGCCGTCGTGTTTGCGCAGACCCAATGGCGCAAGGTCACCAGTACATCCCGTCTCTGGACATTGGGAAAGGCGACCAAGGCCATGGCTGCGGTGCGTTTGCGCCTGCGGCTGGAAAGCCAGCTCCGCTCCCCTTCGTGGTGAAGCCTCCACCACCAGCCTTTCGCACGATACCTGCAAACCGAACGACAGCGGTCCAAGATGAAAGCCTGGACGAGGCGTGCCTTTCTCATTGCGTGCGCAGCAGCCTTTGCGCACGCCAGTCCTGCCCTCACCACGCAATCTGCAGCTGTTGTCACGCCGGCCGCGTTGCTCCCACGAGCCGACCCACAAGTTCTGGGATGGTATTCGAGCGCAACCGTCGGCAGCGATACAGTCTACGGGTCCTGGACCTACGATGCCAATGCTACGACGTACACGACGTCCGGTGACTATTTCCGGCGATGCGCTGTGAGCTCGTCGTGCAACATGTACACGGGCTGCTCCAACGGATACATGATGGCTGAGGGCACATCGTCGTCGTGTGGTGCTGGCGGTTCGTCCGGCGCGCTGTTCTGTAGCTACCACGTTCTCAAGACGACTCTCGGCGCAACCTCAGAGCGTAGTTGGTACTGGTGCGATGAGGCGCCACTTACCGGTGTTACCTTCTATGAGAGCGAGCCCAGTCAGCCAAGTGAGTGTCTTTGACGTCTCTCATTCCATCGTGCGTGTGCTCACACTATACTGCAGATACATCAAGCTTACCCTCATCCACTGACGCATCCACTACTCGTACCATTGCCGGTGGAGAATCAACATTGCGATCCACAACCCCTGCCGCCTCCGCTTCCGGTTCCGCATCATCCCCCACCGCTACACAATCTACGCTCCCACCCTCAGGAGGAAGCTCGACCAACGTTGGAGCGATCGCTGGGGGTGTCGTCGGTGGTGTCGTGGGTCTTGCCCTCATTGGAGCGGGAGTCTTCTTCCTCATGTACCGCAGAAAGAAGAAGCACGCCGCCACTGTCAGCGCCTACGCGCCACCGCCGAATCAACCGGGATACCCTGCGTCTCCGAACATGCCCTTCGCAACAGCATACCAGGCGAACGAGGCGAAACCGGTGGGCGTGCAGGAGGGAGCTTTCTACGACCAGGCCCCCGCGCCATATCCACAGGGGCCATACGATCCGCATATGTCGTATGCAGGCAGTCCGCCGCCACAAGAAGTACCCGGCGTCCATTCGCAGTTTGCAACGATGCAAGCTGCGCCGCAAGAGTTGCCAACTCACAAGTAGCCTTTATGGGAGATGGTCGGCGGAGTCATAGGAAAAATTTGGAGGATCTTGCACGTGAGTGGTAATCATATTGGGCGGATGGCTTGGGTGGATGGCGTGGGCGCATTGTCGTTGTATGGGTAGTAATCCTTCAGGCTCTCCTCCACCGAGATGCTGCCGTCTGTGTTTCGATACTGTATCGTCTTATGCATGCTCCTTCGTTTACATACGACCCCCATAGCATTACCCATCGGGCCCAGATTGGATGGTAGTGCCATAACGCCAACGCTAGACGCAATTGCAGAAGTACAGGGTACTTTTGAAGAACATACATCAACCCTAGACAACCCTATCCAATTCCTCACAGAGCGAATCAGTGTGGCATTACAAGCGATTTGTACCTCGCAGCGACGATTATGACACTACAAGGTTCGCCTGCATCAAGCCTTCATTAGGCGTAATTGGAACTTGAGCCACGTATCAAGAATGCGAAAATGTTGAAGGATTACTTGAGTATCAAGCAATTCAAGCAGGGTGTGTAAAGATTAGATTGACCCACAGGCGACCCCACCACCCCTTTCCC
>Ga0247733_1000313_pt1 | contig 28860 bp, 34 predicted proteins | sample UWRJL043104R2_FD_180932 | JGI IMG/M metagenome (GOLD analysis project Ga0247733, IMG submission 180932) | Plant litter microbial communities from Arlington Agricultural Research Station in Wisconsin, United States - UWRJ-L043-104R-2 | ecosystem: Environmental > Terrestrial > Plant litter >...
TGGCAGCGTGCCATCCCACCCCCTCACCAACGCAACAGTCCATCAACGGCGCCACCAAGCCCAGGAATACACATCAATCGCGCCCCTTCACGATCTCCCTCCCCCTCATCCCCGCAAAACCCCTTCATCCCCACCGCACCCGCGCCCCCACGAACAAGCACCGACTACCTCACCGCACACACCGCCTTCTTCAAGTCCACCCCCTCACCCCCATCGTCGCGTGCCCACTCCCCGTCCACAACCTCAACCTTAACCTCAAACCCAACTTTCCGCTACGAAGACATCAACGCCCTAGAAGCGCAAACAGAACTACCCAGCCACAGACGCTCAAAGAGCGAAGTCCATCTAAGTCCGATTCGCACCAGCTGTGGGAGTCACGCGGGAGGATGTACGATGAAGAAGCGCTGGAGTGGCGTGAATGTGCTGGAGGCTGTTGACGGGGCTGTGAGTTGGGGCGTTGAGAGGATGGTTAGGTGGACGGAGGATGGTGGGGAGGAGGGGGTGGTGTTGCCGGTTGTGGGGGGCAGGGCGGCGAGGGTGGAGTAGATGCTCTATTTGAGCTGATTGTCCGGTTTACTGCACACGTGGAGATGGATAGGCGGTACTTGCGACATGGCTTTCGGTCCCACGATGCGAGATCTCTGATTGTTCTCAAGTGAAGACGGTGGCAATGAATCTGCATACCACATGAAAGCACGAGAAATGTATATTCCTACCGAGACAGATTCAAGCTACTCCAATAGACACCCACCAAATAAGATATTCAGCCCCTCGTGCACCGTGATGTCGTGAGTCCAGCGTAGTTCACCGCCGTATCGACCTTGTCCTTTGCCGTCCGTCTAGTCGCCTAGACGTACTGGCTGAGCCATCGGATGCCCTCGCCGTAGCCTGTTCCACGTTAGCCGTCCGCCACACCAATTCATACCAGGACACCGCCACTCACCCTGTCGCATAACCACACTGCACATGAACACCTCGACGGGCCGGATACCCTCAAGCGGCACCTTGCCCTTGCCCGTCGTCTGGTAAAGGCCCAGAATCTGCCTCAGCTGATCCTCGCTGACCGCATCTGGGTGGTCGATCTTGTTACCGAGGACGACGAAAGGAGTGCTGGCGAGCTCCTCCATGGCGAGGAGCGCATCGAGCTCCGCCTTGGATTCGGTGAGACGCTCGTGGTCCTTGGCGTCGACGAGGAAGACGATGCCGCTGACTTCGGGGAAGTAGTCGCGCCAGAGGCGGCGGGCTTGCGCGTGGCCGCCCAGGTCGAAGGTCGTGAATTTCACGTTGCCTATTGAGAGCTCTTCGGAGGCTACGGGGGGTTAGAGCGTGCGGAGAGGACGGTGTATGAGGAGGGATGTACTTGGGTGGAGAGCTGTGACGTGTTAGCAGCGGTTTGTATGGAAGGGTGGAGCGGGCGTACTAGGTTGGAGGACGGCCACTCGGTCACTGTGAGGTTGATCATGGTTAGCGCCGGTACATATCCCGCTGATGTCGGGGAGAAAGTGCGTACTTCTTCAGCATGTGCAGAAGCGTCGTCTTGCCCGCATTGTCGAGACCAAGGAACTGCCCTCGGTCAGCGCTGCCCTCTCCGTGCTATACGGTCTGCCTACCAGAAGCTTGGCGTGCTTGTTCGCAAGGCCTAGCGAGGCCAGAACATCCCAGACTATGTGCGTATATCAGTCGTGTTCGATGCGGGGATCTCGTGCGTGCCCGCGGTGGTGGCCGAATGCTTACACCTGGCGGCCGATTAGCAGTCCATCCGCCGAGCGCTGTGTACGGATAACACTTACCAGTTGATGATCCACATGACTGCGCGGTTCGAGTATAGCTGCGTGTGGAGAGTCGTGTGCGGGGAGGCGTAATGGTCTGCGAGGTGGTGGAGCTTGGTCGGCGGGTCGGCGATCGTTGTTGAACAAATGCTGGCTGTGCCAAGCCGAGCCTCGGCCGGCCAATCAAGCCAATAGTTCACGACGTCAGCAGTGCGTGAACGAGTGGAAAGGACAGTTTGTGCGAATGATCAGGCATTACTTTCGCTACGAATAAGGAACTGGTATAATGTGTTCTCCTCCAACGCCTTTTCACATGCTCAAATCTGCTTCCAAGATGAGCTGGGCCACGTTGGTCCGCCCGCTCGCTACCAAGCTATCTGCAACCACATCGCCTACCTTCTCGGCGAGGCGCTCTCTCTGTGACCCGAGATTGGCGACTCCATTCGCCCTCGCGAATCCTCTTGTCCGACCTAGCTCATCCAGGCCTGATAGAATGACAGCGAGCACTCTGTCGGCCTCGGGTTTCCTCGCTTCGTCGGCAATCGCTTCCTTCAGTACCTCGTCGTAAAGCTTGAGATTCGGAAGCAACAGCATTCTGATACCTTCTGGCCCGATCACGAGCCTTAGCGCCTTCAATGCGCCATAATGCGTGCCTAGCGGCTTGTTCGGGTCCAGAAACGACTTCAAGCATATCCGGGCAATACGCGCCTTGAGGCCCTGGTTTGATGACGAATATTTACTGCAGATACGTTGCAGTAGTGATGCGGCCTGGTCACGTATGTCAAAATGCTCGAGTGGGCTGTGTCGATGTCCGTTGATACCGTTGCCATTCAGTGTTTCAGACGAAGCATTCGACGGTGCTTGGTGGGACGTCGGTCCCAAATGTTTGCCCGTGCAACACGTCAGCACCGGGGGCACCATGTACGGGATGTACGGGTCGAGATAGATGGTTGGATTTTCTAGGAGCTTCTCGGTGGTCGAGAGCATGGACCTTAGCACGAAGATGTTCTTCATGCTGTGTGTGACCTTCTCGGCGACGAAAGCGAGGAGATATGTGGTTAGCTGGTGAATGCCTGGGTCGGTCTGAATAGACGCTAGAGCTGCGTTCTGCCACTCGGGGTTCGTCTCGTCGAGCAGGGCGCTGGACAGCTTGGCGAACAGTTCCTGGGACTCTTTGGAAAGGACGTGTTTCACTAGGGGCTTGACGCTGACGTTGTCCAGCCCGTTGGAGGCAGCGAGGTGCGGGTTCGCGTTTGGTCCCTTCGGCAGCAGCTCGGCTTGATTGCTTGCCGTTGGGTTCTGCGGTATGGAGGGCTGTACGCCTTCGACGGCGAGCCAGTGTGCTACGTATATCAGTGTCCCGTTCGTTGTTAAGCTTCTGATTACAAGGACCCACCTGTGAAAGCCATCTCCCTGGGCACCTTGGGGAGCGGGGCGTTGATCAGCTTCTCAAAGTCGACCTCCTCGTCCTCGACATAGTATAGTGGCTGCCCCGGCCCTAGCGAAGCCTCGCCAAAGCGCAGCGGCCGGGTGGATTCGTAGCCGTACAGCGGTTCCACATTTAATATTCGGAGGGCATTGGATATGTCGTGTGTGCTCAGCGTGGTGCGCTTGCTGTGTCGCATGAACTTGAGCGCTTCCTCCAGCACCTGGGCAAGGCGGTAGTCGACGTCGCGCGCCAGCTCTTCGACCACGTTGTCGGCGAGTGAGGCGATGCCCACGGATTCGGCGACATCGCGCACGTTGTCAGGATTCCAGACGGACGACATGGCGGCGGGGGAGCGGTGCGGCGCGCTGCGTTGTATTGCGGTGGTGCGGACCGGTGGGCGAGGGGCGCAAGAAGGGATGCGACTGGGGGAGAGGGACGCCGATGGCAGGGCCGGTAGGGTGTCACTGGCGGGTGATGCGAGTGGTGGTTGCAGCGACCAGCCCTATGTACAGCTAAAGAGCATCGCGGGTGCCCGCATGCAAGATTACTGCAGGGACGAGACGCCGGGCAGCAAGCGACCTACTTCGAAGATGGCGAATGTTGCTGGACCTGGCTATGGAGTCACGGGTTGTGCGGATGGGGGCGAGTGGAGTGAGAGCAGAGAGCAGAGAGCAAAGGCGCGTCCAAAGCACTCACCACCGTCAAAGGAAGTCGCGATGCGGCTCTTTCCTTCGCGTCGGCTTTCGGCCTTGGCGGGGCAGTTCACGGCCCGATCGGGCCACGCCCCAGCCTACGACCGTGACCGGGACCCGTGACCCGTGATCGTGATCGTGACCGTGACCGGGACCACGACCTCCCCCTTCTCGTCTCGCCGCCCAACCTGCACTGATCACAGACAGTCATTCGTCTGCGACTGCAACTCCATGTTTCTTTGCAACCAGGCTTCTGCCTGAGTCACTCACTCACCCACCCATCCACTCAGTCACCCGCTCACTCACTCAGGCCTGGCAGCCACAGTGGCGCGTTTGCTCCACTCGCAGCACGCAAACATGGCTCACCACTCTCCCTCCGCTGACGTCCATGACGCCGCCGACGTATTGGGCGTCGTATGGACCTGAGAGCTGGCCAGATTGTCGTCCTGCTCGTCTCCACTTTGATGCAGCTCGCGAGCAAATCCTCCCCGTCCCCGTCGGCCTGCTCGTCATCGACTGGATCCAGCACGGCAGACCGCCATTTCAAATTTTGGTCAATGGACAAGTCAACCGGCCACCGTTTCTCCGGATTGCCCTGTCCGGTTACGGCAGGTCATCCCCGGCGAATCAGGAATTGTCGCTTTTCCAGCATCAGATTTCCGCGGCTGTCTGCAGCTTCCGTTATCAAGGGCCGCATCTCTCTAGCCCATCCTTGTGCGAGCCAACGCGTTACTCCCCCGTCGGCTATGCTTGTCGCGAGCTCAATCTCCAACCTTCCTGAGGGTGGGTACTGGAGCATCGGGCTGCCCTCTGTTCAGACCGATCACCTCATTCCAGTTCCCTCCCATCGTGACCTTGCTGGAAGCTTCCCGTCTACCCGGGCGGGCCGTTGCGACCCTGATTGCCCTATACGCAACTGCACATCGTTTGCCAGCTGTTCCCTCCCCCCTGTTCATCTCACCGCAAGCATACGGCCACACACTATTTAACGTCGAGCGACATCGTTGGCGTTCCTCCAGAGCATCACCTTTCTCTCCGTTTAGTTCTTCTACCCAGACCCAATATCCTCGACTGTCCCTCTTTGTCACTACCCGACCTTACCACACTACGCCTCAATCTAAAACTTCATCATGGCTACCTTTGACGCCAATTCTGTTTGTGCCCCGAAATCAGTCTCCATGCCAGCACACACTGTGCGAGCCAAAGCCAGCCCAACCTTCTCCACAACACAAGAGCGATCACGAGACGAGCCGCCCTCTCCACCACCGCAACCGCCACCGAGCCCTGTTGGTTGGAGTCGTCCCATCATGGATGGGTCGCTTGATCTAGAGCTCGTAAGTCTGTACCACCTTTGGTACGCCCACTTGACTAATATGCCAAGTTTACTCCCTTGGATCTTTAGGCATCAGATTGCTCGGAGAAGGGCGCCAATCGGTGAACGCCCCGCGTCGCAACACTTATGGCGCCACATTTCAGATGGTCACCGATTTGCACTCGCTTTATACCTCAGTTTCGGATTCGTCGTTAAGATTTCACTTCTCCCTCGGTGGTGTATGGAATCAGGGTGCCGATTCACTTTTGGCCCGGGCTTTGCCGCCGAGTTGCTTCTAATTCCGGGGCGCATTTTCCTTCATATGCATCCTGGTCTGTATTAGTGGTATGGGATTTCGGGGGCTGCCAAGGCAGTTCAGCCTTCATCACCACATCTTGGCTTTCCTTTCCGCCCTGTGTCAGGGGTGACACACGCGTGTGCTGCAAGTCTGGAGTATGGAAATCAATGATTGCATTCTTGTTATCCCCGGATGATTTATGTGAAGAATGCGGGAGTGAAGAATGCGGGTTGTGGAAGCGAGGAATGCGTCTGTCAGCGACTGCGTACTGGGAGAGTCTTTATCTCTCTTTGTCACAGCTTACAAGCCATAGTCTCGACATCAAGGAGGATACCAACAAAGTCTTAGTCTCAACTCGGTCTGGAATCGCGACGTCCTGGCTTACCTTTCCGCCTCTACTATATGACGAATTGATGGCGCGACAGGAGTAGGCCACATATTGATATTCGTCCAAGCCTTTGAAAAGTCCGTGGAAAGCGGCATACCAGCGTTGCAACGTGTGTTCGCACGGGATAGACCTGCTGGTGACTCACCTGACCCAGCTTCAATCATGTCACCCCCTCCGCTCGATATCATAATACTCGGCGGATCATACGCCGGTCTCGCCGTCGCACACAACTTTCTCGACAAGATCGTACACCAGCTTAGTACTTTCGAAGGCGCGCCCATATATCGGATTGTCATTGTCAGCCCATTCACGCACGTATACTGGAACCTCTGTGCGCCGCGGGCTCTAGTATCACCAAGCTTGATACACCCGGAGGATGCCTTCATGCCTATTCGACCCGCCTTGGCTCGGCACGTACCCGGTGCGATCACTTTCGTGCATGGATGGGCTACGGGGATTGACACGAGCGCGAGAAAGGTTATGGTTGAGCAGGTAACGATTCCAGAAGAGGACCTTGCTAATTCAAAACCGGAAGCAAGCTCGACATCAGCTGCTGAAGCATCAGAGTCCTCGTCTGTTCCTCCAAACAAGAGTCACTGTTCCAATGCAGCCCATCGTAGCACTGGGAAGATCGAGACGCTACGATACCATGCTCTCGTCCTCGCTACCGGCAGCTCAACACCTTCACCCATATTTTCGCTCCACGGGGGACACGCAGAGACACTTGCGGAGCTCCATGCTCTTCACCTCAAGATCGAGTCCGCACATTCCGTATTAATCGTCGGCGGTGGACCAACTGGAGTGGAAACAGCAGGACAGCTTGCTACGCACTACAACCAGTGTAGCCGTTGGAAGACCTTCAAGACGAAAAGGTTGCGCCCGAAAGCTACCACGCACCCACACGCATTGACACGTGCACCCAAAGTTCTTGTCCCACCGCTTGAAGGGGCCAATAAGGATAAGGAAAAGCGCGGCTCCACCGATTCAGCATCAACGGCTTCTGGCCAGGATGCCTCTCTCACTGAAATCGCCAAACACGACTCGGGCATAAGTGCGCAGGTGGGCACTGCTCATGCCAAATTTCCCACCCCGCTATCACCTCCTCACACCCATGTACCCAAGACAGTAACCCTCGTATCTGGGTCCACACGCCTCCTCCCAGATCTCTCACCCTCCCTCAGCGCCAAAACAGAAAAGATGCTGAAAAAGCAAGGCGTACACATCATCCACCACGTCCGCGAAGTGTGTCACACCGTCAATGCTGACGGAAGCACAAGATGCATACTCAACAACAACACGTCCCTCACAGCCGACGTGCATATCTCAGCGACCGGAACATATCCCAACACGAACTTCCTGCCAAAAGAGTTAGTAGACAGGAATGGTTTCGTCAAGACCAATCCCCGGACGCTCCGCGTAGAAGGCCGTGGGATCGGAGAAAGAGTGTACGCGATAGGCGATTGTGCTAGCTATTCGAGAGGAAGTTTAGCGGATGTCTACCGTGCTGTTCCGGTGCTGATGGAAAATCTGAAGACCGATTTGCTCGAGTTTGAGCTGCGGCTGCAGACTGTTGCTGCGGTTCCGCCGAGTACAAGGACGGCGAGGCTGGTGTCCGCGTTGGAATCCGGAGTGAACTCGCGGTATGGGAATGCGGCTCGCACGGTGATGCTGAAGGAAGTGGTTCCGCAGTTCCACGCACATTGTTCGCCTCCGCCACCCGCGTCTCTGTCACCCATCAAAGAAGACGTCCCGCATGTGTCTTCTCCACGCATGCGCACCACGACAGCGACAGCAACCGCCAGCTCCACATCTCCGGGCCGACCATCGCTCCTCACGCAGCCCCTCCTAACCCCCGAAGACGCCGCCCAGAAACGCTCAGCCTTGGAAGACGCTCACTACACCCAACTCCAATCCGACACCTACCTCATGCCGACGTCGCGCTTCGGCGGCGTAGGCGTTATCTGGGGCATCAAAGTACCCGGCTGGGCCGTGTATCTGCTGAAAGGGAGAACGCACAGACTGGATAAGGCGAAGAGGGCTGTGGAGGAGGGGACGGATCCGTATCGTGTAACGCTGTGATCGGGTCTGGACGGTGAAATATTGTGCTTGATCTCTTTGTTGATTATCATTTTTTTGATACCCGGTGGAGTTCTGGTCGTGATGGAGCTTTGCTACTTGCTTTAGGTAAACTTGACATCTATACATCGCGGTTGCGTCCGCTTCGTCTCGCTCCCTGCAGACTTCTTGCTCCCTGCTTCACTTCGTGCATGGTGCTCGTTGTCCCTATCTTATTTTTCAGCGTGGATCCTGCATCTCTACCCACAGTATGCTCCACACACCATCGAAGGAGCCTCCGCCCCTCCCGGCTCGGCAGTCTGCCGCTCAGCACCTTTCCCTCCCTCGACCTCGGTATCCACTTCAGTCTGCAGACTTTAACAATGAGCCCAGTATCCAGCAATTGGAAAGGAATGGGGGAGGTGTAGGAGAGAGCGTAGCATCGAACATGTCTCAGGCTACCACTGCCTTTCGGCCGGCGAGCCGCCGATTACTGACTTGCGCGATCCAACATTGTTGCGTTCTCAGTCTTCGAGAAGGACTGGCTGTATCAGCGCGCGGTAAGGCAAAGGCAGAGAAGTACAATGAAGCGCGAGTACGCTTAACGTTGTACCGATTCGATACGTGGGAAGCCATAGACATGCCGCACGTAAGCAACGGCATATTTGCGAAATGAAGAAGATATTCGCGGCGAGCCACACCAGGCAAATTCCAACAGTGCGCAAGTCGGACTTTGGCGCAAACATCCATGCAATTCTGTCCCCTGTAAAAAGACCGTTTCTATCATCTATCTCATGCTATCTCATACCTCATGTCTTAGCCATCATCATCTTTCTACCATAATGCTCAAATAGAAATCACGGCGGGGAAAATGCGTAAGCGTAACCTTATGCATAATTCGTGCCTCAACAACCAATCGTCGTCCTCGCACGAGTAAAGCTCGCCGAAACTTTTCCACCAACGCGTATTCCACTAAGCCCACATAGCCCTGAACTTGGTGTCGAACTCCTCCTTCAGCGCCTTGAAGGACTTGAACACGTTCAATAGTCCCGTGCCCTCCTCCCAATCAGGCTTCTCCTGCATCTTCTGGATCTCCGCATCTCTCTTCTCCTTCTGCGCCGCAATCTCCAGCTCGAGATCCTCCTCATCCGCATCAGCGTCCCAAGAATCGGCAACCTTCTTCTTTTTCTTGACCTGGATAGGAAGGTCGGTGCCAGCCTGGACACCAGGTCGAGCAGGTCCGGAAGCTGTTGATGCGGTCTCGTACCCTGAATCGGCGTCGGGGATAAGCTTGTCTTCCTGGGCATCTTCGGCCTCCTCGCCTTCGCCGCGGACATCAGTGAAGTCGAGATCGGAAGCGGTGTTGACGTTCATAAAGTTTGACAGACTGGTAACAATGGTGGCCAGGACCATGCTGAAATCGTTCAAGACGAACCACACGTCACCCCTGCGAATGCGATTTGCGGTCGCCAGGGCCTTCACATCGGCGTTGTTGAAGTAATCGTAGATGTACGCGTTGAGCGGAAGCTCCGACTCTTCAGGATAAAGGCCCACGTACGGGATGACAGCCTCCTCGAGGAACACTCCTGATCGAGCTGTGGCGCACAGATCATGGATCGAGTCGAATTCGTCGCCGTGGCCCGAGAGCGCTACAAAAGGAGAGCGAACCGTGGTAGGAGCACGTCGCTGCACATTGACAGGCGATGAGGAGGCTTTCTTACCACCGGTCTTGCTCTGGGTCAGTGGCAATGCTTCGTCTGGCTCCGGAAGGTGCTCATCAACGAACGTGCGAACATAAGCCCTGTAGATGTCCAACGTGCTCTGATTGTGCTTGCGCAGGACGATTGCTGCGTTGTCGGGCATCGGTGGGAGGAACACAACGGAAGAACTGCGCTTCCTCATTTGTGCGAGGAACTCTTGGTCAGCTTGCCTACAGTATTGCCGCCCAAACAGGTGTGACAATGTGAGAATCAACTCTTGCAGCACGGCATCGCGGTTGGTGTCAATATTGGCACACAACCGATGGAAGTACCCGTCCTTCAATAGAGCATGGAAGGCGAACGATGAGCTCTCGGTGAAGTAAAGATGGCTGACGGCGCCTGCGAGATTCAGAGGCTTTCCTGAAGAGTCCAGAAGGTATTGCCTGCGAAGGTATTCGACTGAGAAGCGTAGATGATGTAGGACTGTCATCTTAGACTCCTCGCCTCCGAGATATAGTCGTGGTTGGGATAGCAGTGCGTTGATTGATCGAACCGCGAACGCTGAATGCTTTGACTCGTCCAGAAGCATGAACAAGCGCAGAACAAGAGTGGTTGTAATGGGGAAATGGCCGTTAATGTCCGGTAAACGAGAGCTGATGAGCCTATGAATTTTGCTCATGGTGATTCCGTGGAACACTACGTTTCCGAGCATATCAAAGCCACGGCGACCAGCGCGACCAGCTGCTTGTCGGTAGTTGAGAGCGGTCAAGAAAACTGAGTCTCCGGAGAAGATGACAGTCTTGCAAGGCTGTGCACATTGTTAGCATGAGATTCTGCGAGTTGAGGAGATGCCCAAATTGCTCGGCGCTGTGATCTCCAACGAAATGCTGGAAGAGTTACGTACCATGTTGATACCAAGAGCTAGTGTCCCTGTGGCAATCACGACCCGAAGGAATCCTCGTCGGAACAGAATCTCACAGACTTGGCGGTACTTGCGGTTCAGACCAGCGTGATGAACACCGATTCCTCTACGCATTGCAGCGAGCAGCCATTCGGGAACTTCACGGCGGATAAGTTCTTTCTCGTGCTTGCCCAGCTCCTCTCTCGTCATCTTCCTGCTATCAGCAAAGTGAAACTTGTCGACCGGTGTGTTAGGGTCGAACGACGCCCATGGACTGGCTTCGTTACCAGCCGCATCACGCATGAGGTCGTCTTTCGTAAGGCCCTCGTCTCCTTCTGTCCCCTTCTTCTTCGAAATCTTCGGGGGGTGTCGCTTGTTCGCTTTGAGCATCATCTTCTTGTAGTCCTCCCACTTGGCCAAATCAGCCTTCCATTTGGGGCTTGATTCCTTCCAGGTCGTCTCTGCTGTCTCCAGCTGTGTCATAAGAGTCTTGCAGATGCGTTCACAGAGACCACGGTCGTAGTTGAATATAATACCAGGGAGGGCATCTTGTTCGTGAAGCTTGGAGAGGAGTGGCAGAATGCTTTTTGCGTCGGACTCGCGTATCTCTTCCTGTTCCGCTTCGTCGATTTCCTCTTCTGGAGCACTTGGCTTCTCGCTATCCACCTGTCGATCACTTGGCTTCTTCGTCAAGTTGCTGCTAATATCTTTTAGCACCGCGGGAAATGGCGAGCCCTCATCCTCCATCCATTCGTGGAGGACGGCCTTGAGTGCCTTCTCCCAGTTGATGATGTGGATCTTCTTGACAACTGTGGGCAGCGCAGCCGCTGGATCTAGTGCTTTGTCAAGAGGGTATTCCGTCGTCTGATGCTTTGACATGCTTTGCCAAAGAGTGAAGCAGTCGCGCGCCTCGAGACTAAGATCAGAAGGAATACCTCGTGAGCGGTTGACCAAACTCGATACCGGGTGGAGAAATGAGAACGAGTCACTGTTGTCCAAACCGAGCTGAGCAAAGGCGCGATTCTCAGGCAGGCCTTGGAACCCTGTGGAGTCGGTCTGCGACCGGTCTGGGCTGTATACGAATTTGCGCAGATCGGAGTATCTGTGCTTGTGCTGGACCATGTCGAAATCGTTGCCGACTGCCTTTTGCGTGGAGGAAAGCCATGCATTGAACTCGTCGGGGTTACCGATCGTGGCAGAAAGAGCAATGATCGGGCAGGGAGCCATCAGCAGCAACTGTTCCCAGATGAGACCGTCTTCGGCTTGACCGATGCAGTGAACTTCATCGAAGATGATCCACTTGACACGCCTTGCCCACGTATTGGCATTTGAAGGAGCCAACAGCATGATTTGCAAGATATGCGGCACAGTTACCAAGACTTGGCATCCGGTAGGGTTGTTAATTCTGGAGTCCCTTGTGTGGATTCCCCATACACTGTTGCCAGCGTATTTGTACGTTTTCGAGAAGCGGCCTTGAACCTCGGCTGCAATCTGGTTGACAAGCGCCTTTGTCGGAGCGACATACACGAGAATGTCATCGTCGTTCGACTCCAGAACTTGCTTCATCGCGTAGAACGAGATGAAAGTTTTTCCGGCTGACGTGGGTGCAATCACAAGCTGGCTACGCTTTGCGTCAATTCCATCAAGAACCCTGCGCTGCCACGCATCAGGCTCGAACGGCACGCGAGGGTCGGGTGCAGAGTCTATACTGCGATCAAAGTAGGGTCCGCAATGAAGTAGCTGGAAATCGTTGATTGAGGTGGGTATGGCGAGAGGCAGTCCCGACGTCTCGGAGAGGACGAAGTTGAAGACCAGTGGTCGGTCGCCTTCCGGAGCTGGAATTGGCAGCTTAGGCAACGCCATTTCCTTGTAAGTCTTTTCCAAACAACTCGCAATCGTCTTCGTTATCGGTCTGCGTAGGGTCGAGAAAGTGCTGAGATTGTCGAAAATGAGTGCGGCAACATGGAGGTTCTTGTCCTTCTCGGCAGCCCGGCACGCAGACACCCACACTCCTAGCAGAGCATTGAGCAGGTAGAGTCGTACTTCGGCCTCGAGAGCATTCCGCTTTAGGTCGGAATTGAGCGAGGTCAGATATTGCTTCGCCTTCTGAAATCGAGCGACAGGAGTCGGCTCCTTCTCCAGGGCGTTGCAGGTTAGCCGCCAGCCCTGAACTAACGTTTCGGCACTGGCTTCTTCTTTCTTGCTCCTATCCGCAGCAATCTTCGCAAGCATAGCCTCCTTCTTCGATGGGGCGCCCTTCTTAGCAGCCTTGGGGGCCACCTTCGGCTTGGTGTTCTCCTCTTTCCTTTCGATCTTTGTCGCACCTGGCGTGATGATCTCAGGCTCGAGAACTTTGCCGACCGCATTCGTAAGACTAGCTGCATAAGCCGACATTTCAGCCATGAACCACTGGTTGCGCCGGCGAGCAAAGAACTGCTGCTTCGCGCTTTTCGCTAGCTGCTCTTCCCGGATCTTCGGGTCTACCGGTCGCTTGGTGTTGTGAAAGTGGGACACCTCGCGGAAGATTTGTGAAGTTGTTGCGTCGACGACATCTCCTGCCTTATCTACCCTCAAATGCACAGGCGAGAGATGGGCATCGAATACGTCATTGGAGAAAGGCAGCACAGTGTAAGAGTCAGAGGGTCGCTGAGGTGTTTCGTTGTTCTCCCCAGGTGCTGCAAGAGGGTTAGCTTTATTCAATTAATTCGTTCTGATGACCAAATGTCGATGCTAATAGCTCCACGTCGCACGTGACGAACATACCTTGACTACCATTTGAAGTGGAGTTCTCATCTCCTATGGAGCCCGATCCAATAGCTTTCATCGCTTGCAAGAGTGACTGATAAGACTCGTTGCGTCCAAGTGTCTTGTCCTTCAGGCACGCGGCAAGAAGGCGGCCATCGATAAGATCTGCAACATCGCAAGAGCACTGGAATGTGGCCATGTTGTCTTTCCAAGTTTCAGACGAGAGGATAGCAGAGGCTTCATCGCAGAACAACTCGAGAGACGCAGTGGCTTCTTCGTCAAGGTTGGCGGGCTTAACCAGGCGCTCGGACAAATGAAGCTGCGAGACCAATGCTGTGTGGCGTAGGAAAGCATCGGAAAACTCTTTAGTAGCCTTGCTGCCGGCAAGGAGCGCGTACAAGATCAGAACCGTCATGTATTCGCGCTCCGTCAACGGTTCGGCGTCGCTCTTAATGCTCTCAAAGATCGAGCGGTCCAAGTATTTGGAACGTGGTTCGGGGACCGGATCACTAAAGTCATTAAACTGCAATGTCCAATTAGCACTGCTATGGCATGCGTTGCTAGAAAGGGAGAATGAGTGGATGTTAGTTTACCGTCATGCCGATCTCACTGTCACTCCGTCTAGGATTCTCCAGGACGGTCGTAACAACCTTGGTGTCCTGCCATTCCAATCCATTGATGAGGGCTGACGCGATGCCTTGCTCCATAAACCAGTACATGAGCTGGCGGAAGGCGATCTTTGTTCGCTCTTCTTCCTCATCATCGTTGTCGTCGTCCTCCGTGGCATCGGGCTTCTTGTTGAGGATGGTTTGCTTACGCAAGATAGTAGGCTGTGCGCCGTCGTGTATCAACACAAAGTAAAGGTCCGTCGCTGCCAAGTACTCGGCAAAGGCATCCGAAGTGACCGATGTGAAGACATTGACCTCGATTTCAGGGTGCACCAGTGGCAGATTGGTGCGTAGATGCTTTATGATAGCAGCTCGGGCGAGAAGATACCTTTCTCTTACATCGTCTGAAGCGAAAGGGGGAATGCACAGCTCGCGATGCTGGTCAATGAAGGCGACGTGGAAGTTGCATCGTCGGGCAACCAAGCCACGCAGGAAATTTTCAACGGCCCAAGCGGCATGAAGCAGCTGGAATCCGGGGTCGAAGTCGATGTGCTGATCGCTGAAGCAATGAAGAAGCAGGGCGTCGCCCTCGATGAGGAAGACCTCGTGGCCGCAGTAGTCGCCGATTACATCGATACGCCGCGAGAATACCCTCGAGTACCACTCTAGCACGGGGTCAGACGTCGAGACTATGTCGTCCAGGTCTGCCTCGCTGCCGACGCTCGACATGGTGGGGTCGCGTGGCTTAGGTAATCGGTTGAAGGTTGAGAGCGCAGCTGGCCATGGATATGGCGTCGAGGTAGGTGGTGTGGTTAGTGTAGGAGTCAATCAATCTGTAGAGCGATTGAAGACTGGTGAAGACTGTTGTTTGCACCTGGCTGAGGAAGGCAGCAGCGAGCGGATGCACTGCAGGTGGGGTGTGCAATGGTGGGGTTAAGCCAAACAATGCCAAGCTTTCGGAATTTCCAGTGCGAGCTAACCTAGAGTGGCGAGATTGGCGAAGCGCTTGGGGCTGCACGCGGGTCAGGGTGAGTGCGAAGCAGTTATCTGCGCGTCTTGTCTCTGGGTCTGCAAGATGGTCGGAGCCGTGCTGGGAGAAAGTATGCATGCTGTGCGCCATGTGTTGCTCGACATGATGTCACCAACGCAGGGCGGACTGGCAGAAAATACGGTCGACTGGTTCAGCGTTACCCGGAATGATCAACCGAGCACATACACCAGCCCATGACTTTTCTCGTCTACAAGTATAATTCATCTAGCGAGAGGATCTCGAGAAGCACGGTTCTCCCGCCGTGGCATTGCATCGCAAGCCAAAGAAATCCACAACTATGTCAGCCTGGTTGGCAATGTTATGGCCCACTCCCGCCGCCTCATAAGCCTCGAAGCTCGACCCATAACGGTACCTCGTCCACCCCTGAAGTGGCGTGTCCTTCGTCGTCTCTGTTGGAGTTTCGCTTACTCCCAAGACGCTCGTCCATTGTTTGATCTCCTCCTTCAGATTCTGCGGAGAGACTACAGTGTCGGCCGTACCATGGACGACCTGAACCTTCGGTCTGGCTCCAGTGTATCCCGGATAGGCTCGCCGCACAATATCCGCCCATTCGGTTCCGGTTTTGGTGATCTTTCCGGTCGCACATGCGTCGTTCCATATTCCAAATCCATTGCCAGCAAAGCAACCGAATGGAACACCTGCCCAAGCGCTACCTGCGGCGAAGACGTCCGGGTACGATCCGAGCAGTACCTCCGCCATCATCGCACCTGAGCCAGTTCCGGTCACAAACACCCGTTCTTTGTCTCCTTTAAAATCCTCAAGAGCCCATCGCACCATGTCGACGATATCCAGTGCATCGCCGCCGCCGTTGTGTGTCAGTGATGCGTTGCTGCTCACATCCCAACATTGGTCCGCCTTGTTTGGCGATTGGGGATAGATCACGACGAATCCGTATTCGTCGGCCAGGAATGCGTAAGGAAGGTCCAAATACGGGTCTATAGCTCTTTCATGGCAATCGTGAGCGACCACGAGAACGGGAGGATTTGGCGGTAGGTTCAAGGGGAAGTAGAGGTACAACTCGACACCGCGTGCATTTGGTCCATAATCCGTGACTCGAAAGAGGCCTAACTGGTTTTGCTGCGCTGATATTGAGATGGCAAGCGCCAACGCGAGGAAGAGCGACGCGAACATGGCGACCACGTTAAGAAATGGAGGGAGAGGGAAGAAGAGCAAACAAGATACTTTTTCCGAACTCTCATTGCGCAAGTACAACTGCCTTTTATCGACGGCTACCATCCTCTATTTACCCGGAAAGCTTCAAAGTTGTATCTGTCATGCACTTTGCGGGGTCACTTTGCCCGGTAGCCGCAGAGCGATGTTCAACGGTCGTCCTCGTAGATTTAGGCCGCTATACCTTCCTGGACACGGGCATTTACCGAGATAGGGAAATGTGCCTGCATCCTTCTAACGACAGACCCCGGTCTTTGCGACCAACACCGGAAAAAGCATATGGTGCATGGACCACCTTCCTCATTTTACCTCCTCTGACAGACTTGATCTCTATCAGGCCAGGCACCTTGTATAATAGAGTGTTATCTGCTTACCCTCCTGCTCTTTCAGCTAAATGCCCTATGTCTATGCGACCGGCAAAGCCTGGAAGAGAAATAGTCAAAAACACCTCCCTCGACCATCCATGTTCCGTCGGCGGCTTCCACCGCACACTTCTGAAAAGTAGACAGGTTGATAGTCGATGTAGCGCTACCTCGCAACGACTAGGGAACGAATGATCGTAGACTCTGCGTCTAGGACTAGCAGGAGAGGGAATAGTAGGCTTTTAGAAGGTGCAGAGTATTCCGCATGTCATCCCACCGTCATCTTACTCCAAAGTACCGCCGCTTCTAGCTCAGTCCCAGCCCTCGGTCATATTACGTTTCCCTGACTCGAGTAAGCCAAAGATCAGGTTCACAATCCGTACAGTGTTGAGGCATTTGGCGGTCAGACTCGGACCAGTCCCGATCGGGGAAAGCTACACGGGTACCGCATGGTCACGATCTCCACAAAATGGATGCGAAACCCAATTTTCGCATGTTTGACGTCATATGCACGATGCCCCGCGGCGAGTCAAGCGTTTTCGCGCGTTTGTTTGCGCGCGTCATTTGGGAGACCCTTCGCGCTTTTCGACACCGCCCGCTAACAAAACAACCACAGGCCCACGATCGACATGGCGCGTAGGACTCCTACACCAAACCGCTGGACTTCGACAAAGATGAATTCCCAAGACGAGACGCGGCCTTTGCTGGATTCTGAAGCGCAATCCAATATTGCGAAGCTTCCTGCGCGCAATGTGATTTCGAAGAAGACGCGACAGAGTTCGTTCCAGGTTGATCATGGTTTCTTCCCGTGGCTTCAAGTACTCGGAGGATGGATCCTCTTCGCCAATGGCTGGTGAGACACTTACTAGACGTTGCCGAGCCTTGCTTATGGTGATCTTAGGGGCATGCCCAATCTATTCGGTGTCTTCCAGACCTATTATGTGACCGAGATGCTTCCCGAGCAGACTGCCTCGTCTATCGCGTGGATTGGATCCATTCAACTATTCCTCACTACAATCATGTGCCTGTTTGGCGGCATCTTCATTGATCGCGGGTATCTACAGAGCCTGATCGCTGCCGGAACCGCCTTTGAGGTTGTAGGACTGCTGGCTGCTTCTTTCTCGACGCAGTACTGGCAGCTTTTCTTGGCTCAGGGAATATGTGTCGGCATTGGAAGTGGTATGTTGGGGCTGCTGCCGGTGGCTGTCATCGCCATGTATTTTGAAGAGAAGAGGATGCTGGCTACTGGTGTTGCAGCTACGGGAGCTAGCTTTGGTACGAGATCCGAATCACTGCGTGACAAGCCGCTAATCTGAGTACAGCTGGTGTTGTCGTCCCAATCACTCTCCGCTACTTGTTCTCGGCTATCGGTTTCGCATGGAGCGTCCGAGTCCTCGCACTGGTCATTCTCGTCACGAATATGTTCCCCTTTGCAGTCATGCGACTTCAATCTGAGGGTGCAGACAAGGATGCAAAGTTCACCTTCAACCACTTCAAGGACCCCGCATACGCTGCCTTTTGCGCCTCATTCACGCTCATCATGGCCGCGACCTTTGCACCTTACTTTTACATTCAAGAATATGCACTCAACCTAGGCGCTACAGATAGCATGGCGTTTGGCTTGCTTGCTATCATGAATGCGGCAAACTTGTTCGGTCGCTTTGTCCCCAACGCACTTGCTGATCGGTTTGTCATTCCACCGAATCTAGTTAGAGTCGAGAGCTAATATTCCTAGATACGGCGGCATCAACGTCCTACTCCCACTCTGCGTCACCTGCGTCATCCTCCTCGCCACTCTACCCTTGGTCCAGACAACGCCAACCTTAATCGCCTTCAGCATTTTGTACGGGTTCGCTTCTGGCGGCCCTATGATCCTCCCCGCCCCCATCGTCGCGAACATGTCACCCAATGCCGCCGAGATGGGCGTCAGAATGGGTCTTTCGTACCTGTGTGCAGCGTTCGGTGGGCTTACGGGAAACCCAGTAACAGGAGCTGTGAAGAACGAGGGCGATGTTGGGGCTGTGAAGGAGTTTCGTGGGGTGTGGTGGACGGCGGCGCTGATTATGACTGCGGGAGTGGCGGCGTTGTTGGTGACGAGGCGGTTCAGAGTTGGGTCCCTGTTTGGAGTGGGCAAGGTGTGATGACTTGTAAACAGAGGGTCGTCAGTTCACGGATTATGACACGACGATTATTATGACAGCCTGTTGATGCTAATGGATAGATAGATTCGACGCATAAAGCATTGAATCACTTGACGTGCCTTGTCTTTCTATCACTGCACTGTTGGACTCTGTGAGTCACAGTCATGATTCTTCTACACCGACACCTATTGCATAGAACTGTATCTCATTCTAACGACCTTTCACCACGATTTCGATAACAAAAGCATTCCAAATGCTGCACCTGGACCAAGACGCTACCTTCACCCCATCCGCAGGCAACCATCTTACCCAAGTTAGAGAACTCTTGGAACTAATCTTCCAGCACCTAGACTACACAGACCTTGTCCGCGCTCAGTCCGTCTCTCACTTCTGGCGCGACACCATACTAGGCATAGCGAGTCTCTTAGCCCTCATCTTCAAACGCTCCGAACCAAGCAATGAAGGGGACGTCCTCTTCGAGCATCTCGACGACGAGGTGCATGAAGCACTTGATCCGAATAACATGATCTTATATATGCGCTCGCACATGGCTTTGGCTGAGTATCTGCAGGATCCGAGTCCGAGCATGCCGCATTGGCGACAAAGGGGCGCGGACTTGCACACGCAAAGTGCGCAACCCCAGCACTGCTGGCCGGGTTCGCTGCGTAGGTTCCATTGCACTATGTGCAACAGCATCCACAATCCCGTAGTTGCGGAGCGGCTACACCCTCTTCTCCATCGTATTTTGCATCACGCGCCGGCGTGCATTAAAGGAGTCGGCTCCCGCATCGTCATTATCCTCGACTTCGGCCGCGGAGATGACTCTTCCATTCAGGTACTACGGCGAGTGGTATCGAGCATATCGAAATTGGAAAGTGTTCTGGAACGTGTAACAAATGACCTCGATATTTCTCGACTCCAGGACGACATGTTGACGCGTCCATTTTGTTCTATGCTCGTTGTAACTGATACGTGGGAACTAGTCGTCGAGGAAAATGCAAATGGTGTGACGGTTGGGCAGGCTGTCGAACTGATGGCGAGAATGTGCTGTCGGGTGTTGGAGACGTCGAAAAGGAGCGTACAGAGAGATGGGTCCAGGAGTTTGGCGTTGACTAAGATGGTGGAGAGTGCGGAACTTTTGGCGGAGGTTGATAGGCTATTGATTGTTTTTGGGAACGGCATTTGAGAAGATTATGGAGTGGCAGTGTCCCAGGCAGCTGTGATTTGAGTCGAATGGATCCGAAGTTCACTGGGCCCTATTTCTCTAGAGGGGTCTCAGCATGTATTGTTTCGTACTAAAATCCATCGATGTCTTGCTTTTGTGACGTATTTTGTACCCTGCCTTGAGGGATCAATCGATCTGTCACTTTCGGTTGCGAACAATTTCCGAGGTAAGGGGCTGATCTAGATGTACACAGTTGTTTTCGTAAGAGGCGTTCATCACTCTCCGGCTCTTGTTCTCAATTCATTCGCTTCCACCAACGCACACTTCCGGAAGAGCAGAGTTCACGCAAGACATATTTCCACACAAGCCTACCCAAACCTTCATTACCGCCGTCTTCGCCCAAGATACCTCGCTAAATTTCCCGCTTCTGCTCCCAAGATGTCTACTGTCTCGGAACTCGAAGCTTCTTTTCATAAAAAATATCCTTCCCGAAGTAGGCCACATTTGATCGCGCGCTACTCTTCGGTCCTAGACATCAAAGTCGCCTACTCCTTCGAGAAGCTCTGCGGTGAGCTCCGCAGCGACATTCACGAGTCATATTTTGCCTCCATCTTTACTCCTGATTCTGACCTCCGGAGTCCAAACCGTCCAAACCGTCCAAATACAAGGACACGGAAGCCTACTTCTACCACCAATCTCACGCATCTCACGACAACTTCGCTCCGAAATTGAAGGCTACATCTATAGTGCGCTCGCACACTTGACTACCACCATACACGCGCAGATTTGCGACTACAACGCCAAACAGCAGTGTTTCCGTTTTCACCGGAAGTCTCTCCCTGAAAGCCTTCATCAAGCAATACGAAGCCATCAATGCGCAATCTGCTACTTGAAACAGAGTAGAGTCTGTGTACAATAAAGGTGCTGTATCTACACCTCGCACATGATGATTGAACAGTAAGAATATTTCTTAATGTACACTCTACGGTCGAAGCTTTTAGCGGTTACTATTGCGAGTGACTAGGGCTACTAAGGAACTATGTACTATTTAATATAGTACACGTTTAATTCATGAGACCAGCATGTAGTGGAAAATTAAGATTTACTATACAGTCACTATGCATTTACCATGTTGGATAGTGCGGCATAGGGTGTCTGGGTAAGCTTTCCACATGCGAGCGCGGGGCACTATACACATCAAGGTCCATCATTTGAATCCACAGCCCATCTCTCGCCTCCTGACCTCGAATTGTAAATCCGTTGTTTTGGAAATATCTCAGGAAGGGACCGAGGATCGGTCCAAGGCTCTCCCCAATTACACATCCGTAATTCTTTTGCGCGTACTTATCTCCATTTACGTGAACCGCAATGACAGTCATCCTATCACCAAGCAAGACTGGAGCTCCGGATTGACCTGTTACTCGTGTTAGAACCTTTGTCTGGCCGATTAGGCATGTGGAATGAGAGCAGATTGGAATGTATAGGGAGGGAACTTGCCGCGGTGTGTGGATATATCGTATGGCAAGCGCTGTTCGACGCCCGAGAAATCCCATCGCACGTAGCCGGACCCTTCCTGCATGTTCTTTCCTCCATCCCCTCGATCTGTCGGATGCCCTACGACGAAGAGCCAGCCCTCGTCGGGGGAATTGATTGTTGCAGGCTGAAATGGACGCAATGGCCATTGCGCAGAGTATGTGCTTCGTGGCGATAGACGGACAACTGCGATATCTCGCGTAGGGTCGCTTCCTCTATCCATCCACTCTTTCGAGGTGAGCACCACTTCTCCATACCTGCGCTCTCTCAAATTGCCATTCTCGTACCCAAAGCAAGCTTCGATGGTGTGCGCGGGGCCCAAGGGACGTCTTGATTTTCGGTAAACACAGTGTGCCGCGGTGACCATGATGTTCTCTGAGATCATGAATCCTGTTCCAACGCACTTTCTCCCTCCAGCAAATGTCATTCGGATGCGGGCAATCGCTAAGTTTTGTAGGGTCAGGTCACCGTACGAGGTGCTGAAAGAATGAACTCACAGTAATACATCGACCCTACGCACTTCTCGGTGCTGGGCACCTCTCTCCTGTTATCATCATCCCATGCTACTTCGTCCTGGTCGTCGTCCAAATCTTCGCCCAAGAATTCCGAGGAGCTTGCATCGGTGTTGGGCACTGCAAGGCTCCAGGAGCCTGCCTCAAATTTGGGATTATGATAGGGGTAAGTCATGGCAAAATGGAGGAGCGCTATTGAGCGATCGCGACTCGAGTTGGGCGAAAAGCATTACAGAGCACGATATATACTTTCTATGGCTGCGGGGTTGGGCAGCGAGCAGTCCCAATATACATTCAGCCTCAGCCTCGTGGGGGTTATACCGATCAGGCAGCGGAGAAGTCCATCATCATGTGCCACCTGCCATGCAGGACTTATTGGCGTTGCAACGGCACCAATCATTGATGTATCGGGATGCGACTTAATCAGCCATGGCTGCCTTCTGGTCAAAGGCGTGGTGTCCCTCCCAAGAGTACGATTGGTCAGCCTTGCGGTTCGTGAGCATTTCGATTACACGGTTAAATGCGCTGGCAACTTCGGCTATTCTTCGATTTGAAAAGCTACATCTTGTGGAAATTACGTAGACTAGTAGAGCCTTAGGTGCATGGTTGCTTTCGAAGAGTTGGTGCGGGCGTTGGAGGGTGACTGACGGGGACAGAGATATCAGCGACGTGGGCCATGAACAATGGAAATTTAGACTGCTGCCTAGTTTCAGAGCTCAATATATCAGACAATGAATGAGGTTATGTCGTTGATGAGACGCAAGCCATGTTGATGTGCTGAAAGCCGATCGTCACACTTGAAGATGATTGCGATGATTCGACATCCGTTACAGGCGCCGACGTAAACGCGCGGTATCAATATAATTACCTCCCATTGGATAAGATCAACCGCACTAGAGCATCTCGAGAGGGCAACTCGACATGAAGATATTGTTGAAATATGGTCATTGAGCGAAAGTTGTGAACCTACGATTAGAGAGATGCCAAGCCAGTTATCTCCTATCTCCGTATCTGCCCCTCCAAGGTCCAATGTCGGACTAGCGCCCTTCGGAGGGCTTGGCAGCTATAGATATCAACTTTGTTTGACTGTACTATTTGTACACTTTGGCTGACTCTCTGCGCCCCCAGATATAGCATCTAGTAGCTTCTGCTTTCGATCGACACTGCGTTGTGCCCTTTAGAGCCATTGCGGTTCCGTCAATCCCGCGGTTCTTCGCGGTCTGATCGGTAGCGGTCCGTCCCAACCACAGGGGAATTAACTCTTTCAAAAACACCTCTCTAAATTCGCCATCCTCCGATTCGTTATTCGACTTCTTACGGCATGTAACTCGTACTGGTGAGCTCAAACTGCCTAGGCGGACCTCACAAGATTTCGACCCTGCGAGTCATACCCCACTCTTCCATACACCAACCTATGCCCATCAGTAAACGCGAACGCAAATCGCTAGGCCTTGACCAAGACGGTACAATACCCGATGATTATACCCTCAAAAAGCGACGGCGCACGCGACAATCCGTCCCGCCCCTCTCTGAATCTCGGACGGCCCTATTCGCATCATCGACTGCATCCTGAGGAAAGAACTTCGAAAGCTTCAGGAGACTGCCGTCGACAATGGTACTACAAGATTCGCTGGCAAGGATACGTATCGTCTGAGGATTCGTGGGTTCGTGAGAAACGGTTACGAGAGGACGTCCCAGAGATGGTGTACGTCTGGGAGTAACAACGCGGTCGCAAGACCCGTTCCCGGACCGAAAAGTCGTCTGGCCGTCTCTCGTAGCCCTTACGTCCCAAACAAGCTTTCGGTGGCCACCATGCACGCCACGGACTCAACCACAGAGTCCTATATCTTAATAACGCATACTTTTCAAACTTAACTGCTCGGACTCACCTTTGCCGCGACGCGACTACGCGCGCCTTCCAGAGTTCGTGAGACACAGTTACGAGAGGACGTCTCAGAGATGGTGTACCTTTGAGAGCAACAACCCAGTCGCAAGACCCGCTCCCGGACTGAATCGTCGTCTAGCCGAATTTCCGAGTCCGCGTAGTTGCGATGGTGAGAAAGAGCTCTTTAGACCGCGGCGAAGATCGTTATGCCGTTGCAGCAAGGCTAAATTCTCATCTGAAGGCGCTTGAGGGGTTCTATATGACAGTTGTTCATCCTCGAGAACATGCATCAGGCAATTGCGACTGCATATTTGACAAAACTCACAACATCACGCTCGCCAAAGTTTCATCCAATGCAAACTCGCAACCTCATCAAACGGAAAAGTCAAGCGGCTACGCGAAAGCCTTGCGGTCCCATACAAAGTGGTGTTGTGCTCTTCAGGACACGATGGGCCTTTCCCCAACCTTACAGGCTACATGGATTTAATCCGTCAACTTCGCGCTGGAGGGACGGAGTTTGAACAAATGATCTGGAAGACCGATTCAGACTGGCGTGTACTATCAGGAGACGGTGTTTTGAGCACTTCCCCATCCGCCGCAGTCTCCAACGCAATTTCTGCATTTGAAGGAACAACAGCATCAGCTCCGCTATCTAGTAACATCTCCTCATCAGATCGAGGCTTCCTCCTTGACGTTTCACGCATCGGTATCGAATAAAGCCTTGATTTCTGCAGCTTCGCGAGCAAACACCGCGATTATAGGCACATCCCGCCACCGCATACTACCTACCATGACTTCAAACGATGTGTCTACGTCTACTCGCGAACGTGTAGAGCTCACCTTTGACGAAAAGTCCAAGCGCGATCGCCGTGAAGCAGCGTCTGAGAAGAACCGCACAAGATACTTCCACGTCCAGGAGGACAATGATGGTGCAATCTGCCCTTAATGCAAAAAGCTCTTTTCATCTATCGACGAGGTTATCAGGCATGTCATCGACCTCACTCGACAGCAAGATCGTTGCGTGTTCTGTGAAAAGGAAGGTATTCAGAAGTGGCCATCGCACGTTCAAGCGCACCTTCTGCCACGCGGGCGCTGCGATACGATGATTGTGAATTTGCGCCATCAAGTCCAGCAGCCCTCCAACGACACCGCGAGATAGTGAATTGGAACATCGAGAAGGAAGAGGAAGACTTCCCCTGCGGCATCTGTCCCCAGGTTCTCAAATCACAGCACGCCCGTCGTCAACACGAAAGACGCCGTAGTTGCGGGGAGATGATTTCCTACGCAAAAATGAAAGCCCACCACTCATATGAGTGCAGCGCACTTCTAGAGAAGCTCATGAAGTGTCCGTTACCCAAATGCAAGCACAAGACTACCACCCATAGCATGAAGCGTCATGTGGACAACGCCCATCGTCGGAATGAAGATTTGCTTAGATTTGCGGAAGAGATGGACAACGAGTACATCGCGCAGTTTATGGGCCTACTTGGCAGCGATGGTGCGACATATACTATGGTAATAGTAAGGGTTTCTGCAGATGAGGTTGATGCAGGGTTTTGGTCCAGGTGCAGCATATTCTCTGCTTTTCGCGAAAGTGATTTCGGAATTCAACACAGTTCTGCGGAATTTGTCAGGGTAGCAGAATCAAGATTGTGACATATATTGAGTCTCCAAGAGTGGCAGGCAGACAAAGATACGTGAAGTGAGTTATCAACCCAAATGTTTTCTTCAAAGCTCTTAAGTGGATTTGTTCTAATTTAGTTACACTTGTAAGGCATGCCTGGAGACAAATATTATGGTTCGTTCAGAGATATGCACGGAGACAAAAAGGAAAGTTCCCGAGAGGTAGGCATTCATGGAAACAAAAAAAAGATCCTCAGCCTAACAGAAAGGCAAAAAAAACATATTTTTTAAGCCCGACCGGGGGCTCGACTGTGGAGTTATTAGTATTTCCCGAAGATGGTATGACAGGTAGGTTGAACTTACACCCCGAGCCTTGAGATGACTTTGCACAGTAGTACTAAGAGTCGCACGCTCTACCGATTGAGCTAGCCAGGCTGTTCTTGTTTTGATTTATGAAAATATCGAGCGGCATCAAATTTATATAGCTTTGTTTTTAGCCATGCGGTAGATAATACGCTCCATTTACATTCATTGTGCTTGTGGAACTGTTCGGGGATGTGGGGACAGAGATGGGAACGGCGTGCTGCATGACGGAAGAGCCAGCGCGCGAAAATTTTCTCGCCGACATTGGCCTTACCACTCACTACATGACGCACATGTTCAACCACCGAACTCCCCACATGATGTTCCTCCAATCCTTTTCGGAAGAGAATACCTAAACGGTCCGTTCATACCCAATGTAGCAGCGTAGGTGGGGTTTCAGTCTTTCTAGGAGACGCGGATGCTGGTTGGGGGTCTTGAACACCCAAGATCCTCAGCGCCTACGCTTGACAACCATACAACACCACGAGAGCACGAGTCCTTACTTGAAATCCAGATCCTTCTACGTTCCAACATTTGTTTGAGTCGGAAATCCTAGCCAGGATCACCTTGAAGCTTGACGTCAACTGCTATAGTTTAGTTTCGACCACTGGTACGATATCGATTCCTGGCCAACAAGACGTCAAAGTATTCCAGATCTGTATAACTGAACTGCTCTCACCGAAAATTTCTACTGTTGCTACATATTGACCTGCTAAATATTAGAGAGCGCTCTATCTTCTTACACTTCTTCTCATCTCCTACCTTCTTACTGTCCGCAATGCCTCTACTTTAGCCCGATTTTCTCAGCCACACTACACCAGCCCCAACTGTCTTCATTGTTTTGTACCTGGCGATACAGTTACGGAAGTAAGAAGACCCTGAACTGTTAACGAGCGCTCGTCCCGCGATATCTGCACCGTTCTGTAATCAAGCTTTGCGAACCCCATAGGCGCGTGAGCAGGCTAGAGGGTTACCCAGATCCACACGAGCCGTATGGTGAGGAGATTACATGTAAAACAGCATCCCTCGACACGGTATACCTCAAGTCTGCCATACGTCATTGCGGGTTGAAGAATGCGCAGCGCCAGAGGATGATCTGGTTCCCCCACCGGTATACAAGTACAAATGCTTTTCAAATCCGGCCCTACCTTGTCTCAAGTAGGCCCACAGTTTGCAGACATACCAAGGTTTCCAAGCCATCTCTCGAGTTTGGGGTTGAGGCGCACGGACAAGCGTCGCAAGTGCCGCTCCACTCCCACCTACCGACCATATTGCAGCGTCGATCACGCTCGTGAGCCTCAACAATCACGAGCGTAGAACCTTCAACTGTTCCATTCTTGTAACTCGTTGTTTCCGACTAACGCCTACTTACGTCACCGCTCTTAGCATATTAAGTCGGATGCTTCCATTGCGTTGCGGCTGTACCACTCTTACCCACCGGACGTACCACCAACCGTGATGAGAAAAGCATCGACTCGATGCCGTTGTCCGTCACTTTTTAGCCAGATAGGAATTGTCTTGGTACTGCTTGTGGCATTATCGAAGTCGCTTGTCGGGGAGATCGTCTCCCGCGCTGCACGTTTCATCCCCACGGGGCCAACCCGTGCGTTGCCGGACAATTTGATATGCACACTGCATGCGACAGGCCGTGCAGCGGGTGTGGCCACTACGCTTTGACGACGCGTGTATTCTACGCAAGATTTATATATCGGCTCCTGGAGCCTGATGGCAACGTGCTCTTCTGCGAAGACTCATAACCCAGTGCTACATTTTCAATTCCACGACTGTACATTTTACTTTATTTATTTCTCTCTCTTCCGACGGTAATAGAACAGTATGCATTTCTCATCTTCTATTCTCGTCGTTACTTTGGCTGGTATTGCGCAGGCGCAAACACCCCAAGGCTTCACGCCATCCGTTAATAACAAATTGGACGTCATGTTCAACTCAACGACTGTCAACACTCCCGGCCAATTATTGAGCAAGCAAAGTATAACCAATGATCCCAACTTCCCGGGACGTCCTCTAACTTGAACAGCAACTTCATCCGCGCCTCAAATCGCCCTTTCAAGCTCCGCTCTAGACACGGCGCAAACCTACATGTTCGTCATGCTCGACCTTGACGTCCCCCCAGCCCAAGGCAACACAACCCGCCGCATTCTGCTCCACGCCATGGAAACCGGCTTCAAACCAACCCAACAACGCATGACGAACAACACCGTCCTCCTGACCTCCACCGACCAAGGTCCCGCGCCATATCTGCCACCCGGGCCCCCTGCCACCGACACGATGGCGCATCGCTACGTCGAACTCTTATATGCTCAACCGGCCCAATTGAATTTGCAAGCTAGCGACTTCGCGGACACCCAGGCTAGATTCAACATTGACATTGAGAGCTTTGCGCAGCAACATGGGTTGGGCGAGCCGTTGGCGGCGAACTTTTTCACTGTGGATGGACGGGCGGGCGCGAGTGCTAGTGGGACGGCGACGGCGAGTGGTGGTATTGCGCGGAATACTTTGCAGCCGTTTGAGGGTGCGGCAGGACGTGTCGAGATGTCGTTGGGGCTTGCGGGTTTTGTGGGTGGGTTAGTGCTTGCAGCTGTGTGAGAACTTGGAGGGACGACGAGATACTGTTAAACAACTGCAAGCACTCATAAGGTGTATGTGTAAGATAAAGAGTAAAGATGTTCATAGAACAACAACGATCTTATGACTACATAAGTAACATGCTTGTAGCACAGGAATGAGCGCAGCTGTCGACTTGAACCCACATGATAGTAGATGATCGCACACCCGACCAAGTCTTATAACAGCAGACCCAAACGCAAACCCAGATTGAACATTAAAATTGTTTCCTCCATGCGTACAGCCTCGCTCCCACTTCATCCCTATCTAGTCCAGCCACACGTGTCTACTTGATCTTCACTCCAGGACTTGTTGATACTTTCGGTGGCCTCGATGTCGAAAGATAATTTCGACAGCGGAGTGAACTCCCTGGGTGTACCAGGACGCCGTGTCTCGATATGATGCCCAGGTCTGCAACGTCGAGGTCGAGATCGTATTAGCCGCAGCAGGGGAGATTGTCGGAAAAACTGCTGGCAAAATTACGTGATGTTTCACTCTTAGGTCTCTGCGGTGGTCGTTATCCAAGTGACGGG
>Ga0247733_1000314_pt1 | contig 28683 bp, 25 predicted proteins | sample UWRJL043104R2_FD_180932 | JGI IMG/M metagenome (GOLD analysis project Ga0247733, IMG submission 180932) | Plant litter microbial communities from Arlington Agricultural Research Station in Wisconsin, United States - UWRJ-L043-104R-2 | ecosystem: Environmental > Terrestrial > Plant litter >...
GCGGTGGGCTCGTTGACGACACGGAGGACGTTGAGGCCGGCGATGGTGCCCGCGTCCTTGGTGGCGGCACGCTGGGCGTCGTTGAAGTAGGCGGGGACCGTGACGACCGCGTTCTTGACAGTCTCACCGAGATAGCTCTCGGCAACTTCCTTCATCTGTGCCCTTGTCAGTTGTACGCCTCAGCAAACTTTTCCGGTATGCTCACCTTTCCAAGAACCATGGCGGAGATCTCCTCGGGGGTGAAGGTGGTCTCCTCGTTGTGGACTTCGACCTTGACGTGGGGCTGGCCATTCTTGTTCACGACCTTGAAGGGGAAGTGCTTGATGTCGTTCTGCACCTCCTTCTCGTTGAACTTGCGGCCGATCAAACGTTTCTGCACACTCGTCAGCATTGCGTCCCGCCGCCTGGCAGATGACGGTACTCACAATGTCGAAGATGGTCCGGTGGGGGTTGGCCGCGAACTGATTCTTTGCGGCGTCTCCCACGAGGCGTTCGTCGTCGGTGAAAGCGACCCAAGATGGCGTAATTCGGTTACCTGGAGAGGACACCTGTCAGTTTTTGCGTTCGCACACACAGTGAGGCATGGATTTTGCGCTTACCCTGGTCGTTGACCATGATCTCGACCTTGCCGCCCTTCATGATACCAACACAAGAGTATGTGGTGCCCAGATCGATACCAATAACGGGTCCGGAGATGGTGTTCTCATCCTTGAGCGGCTCCTGTGTGTCGTCGGCGCGAGCTGTCTTCGCCAGCATCAGACCGCCGACCAGGACGAGGAGTAGGTAGAAGGCGATGGACCATGTTGAGCGCTGTGCGCCCCTTGACCGCCGTGCCATTTTGCGAAAATGTGGGTGTCGGCAATGGGGAAGACGACAGGTGCTCTGTGAGCTCGCTGAGTGTGGGGTGGAGCAGTAAAAGGCTCCGGGTATCAAAGGGAAGGATGAAAACTCAAGGTTGCGCCGGACTGTCGTGCAGGAGAAATTGGCCGAGACGAACGGCAGGGACGAGTTTATATGCTCGATGTTAACACATTTCAGCGGTCCTGAACTTTAGTTGTGGACAGGTGTCGGCTTGGCGGACCCAAGCTAGCGCCACTTCAGCCTCAGAATTTCACCCGCTCCCGACTATCTTTATGCACCCAACAGGCCACCGTGTACTTTTTCGCTGCTAGAATCTTCTGCACTGTTCACCTAGGCCTGGTCCGGGACGTAGGGCGCCCGGCGAATTGCCTGTCTGAGCTGCGCCTACGTTGCAATGTACACTACATCGCTGCTTCGCGGTGACTCTTCCCTTTGGACTGCAACGTTGCCTCTACCTACTGCCGCCGCTGCGGAAAGCTCAGACACCCTGCTCATGTTCATGTCCAAGTCCGTGCCGAGTTGGGGTATTGGACCATACTTCCACCTCAACACGTTGCGTAGTGTAGAGTCACATATGCGGGTCTCGGTTACCGATTCCTTTGTCCCTTGGTCCTGCAGCCGAAGCGATATGCTCATGCTCTTTGTTGGGAGGAACACAATGGCTTTCAAGATCTGAATTCAACATCCTCTTGAGGACTACTAGAACTACGGGTCACACAACGTATCGCAAGCTTGGGTCTTCCGTCGCACGTAGAAAGGTAGAACCTTGGTTTGTGGCTCGAGTACGTTTGCATATGTAGACTGCCATGCCTTCGACGAGCCCAATGTGGAACATGGACTATTAATCCAGATAGCCATATAACCTTATCCCAACCACACACGAAGCATCCGGCCGCTACCATCTGGCTCGCATGGTCTCGCGAACTGCTGCTCTCGGATCGCCGGATCCACCCATGCATACTGCGGCCGTACTTGTCCCCTCCAGCCTTCAGAGGTTCGCGCTGCTGTCATGCGTGTCCTCAGCCAAGCTTGGGCCATGCCGTTTCATAATCGACGACGTTGCATGGGCGTACCTATCCCCGGGAGTCGTTGCTTGCCTGATCTGGAATTTGTCTTGAGTGTGGATTGCAGCACTAAATATTGGCAGACGTGGCAACAGTATTCTCGCCGCATGGCACGCCTGATTTGCCATGGCCGCACCAGGCCGCGATGGCACCGCTGCGCGACCTGTTCACCTCTCTATGACCGTTCCCGTGCAAAGACACTCGTGATGTTTGTGTGTGAAATCAGGTCTGCTCTTCCCGGTGGATGCCACATGGCACAGGGATGGCGAGTCTCGTCGTCGGAATCACTGCCTTCGGGGCCCTTGTGCTACGTTTGAACTTTTCTCGGATGGCTCGAGTTACTACTTCTGGCAGTCTGACTCCGCGGCGTCGATTGCGGCACTAAAGGGTTGGCAGGCGAACTTCGGCATCATCCTCAGGCCCCACGAATGCAGCGCCGCTCCCGGTACGACTTGCTGACGAATTCACGAAGAAGAGGTGTCTTGTTGAGCTGTTTTGGCCGTTCAATGCGTCGGTCTTTGCCCGGCCTTTTCACTTTCGCCTTTTTGTGCGGGCTGGACAACCGGCCAATCAAAGAAGGGGTGGTAGTGTTCCACCGCGATCGCTGGATCTCGGAGCTGTAGTGACACAGCATTCACATCCTCGTGTCGCAAGGAGCTCACTACTGCGTCCGCAGGCTGCTCGGATTTATCACGGCTTGCACCAGCTCTCCAGACTACCATCGTGCTTAACCACTGACCCGATATCTTTCGGGGATTCTTCGAAATATCGGAACTGCCAAGGCGATTCGGTTGCGTCATAACTACCGCAAATCATCTGCGATGCTTAGAAACCCATCTGCACACCAGTGCACGAGCAACATGCTGCTACCATGGCCCTTCGCTTTCAGATGACATTGCAGTATTCATCCTTCTGGTAAGCAGGGCCAAGTGGGCGTACTGATATGACCCTAGCCAAAAGGTGCAGGGCGACCAACACATCTGCATGATGGAGACCTGGTGCCGTCAACGTGAATGGCTCCGTGGCAATCGCTTTTTATGACAATGTTGCGGACCTTACCAATCGACTAGGGGCGAGCGGAGTGCGTTCGACGCATCGAGATGGCGGGGCACGTTTTCTGTCCCTCGGACTAGGGTCCGCTGTACACGGTTCCGAGAGCACGTCACCTTTTGGTGAAGAATGGCACGTTATAAAAAGCGCCGGCCTGCCCCGACAAACTCCCACTCTTCATCACAGACTCAATTGAGCTTCTCCGCCTCCGCACCATAAATTACCATAAATAACCTTACCCTGAAACCTTCTTTGAACCTCACGCAAACATGGTCGCCGAGGAGCACTCTCACCATGGCCTTCCGAAGCAGGTCGAAGGCGAGAACACCATCACCAACAGAGCTGCGCCCGGCGTAGGTTCTTCTTTTGAGCCATGCAGCAGACCTTTCTGACTTCTTTCATAGGTTTCATACTTCACTCCGCTACAGGACCCACCAGCGGGCACTGCCCTTGGCATGAAAGACGGCAGTAGCAAGATTCCGAAGCTATTCACCCCACTCAAGCTCCGTGGTCTCACCTTCCAGAACCGCATAGGTGTAAGGCTACCCAACATTGCTGTCTAGCCAGACATGGCTGACCAAAGCGAATACAGGTCTCCCCACTTTGCCAGTACTCGGCCGAAGATGGTCACCACACTGCATGGCATCATACCCACCTCGGTGGCATCATCCAGCGCGGCCCCGGCCTCACCTTCGTTGAGGCGACCGCTGTCGTCCCGGAAGGTCGTATCACTCCCGAAGACAGCGGCCTCTGGAAAGACTCGCAGATCGAACCTCTCCGCAAGACTGTCGAGTTCGCCCACTCGCAAGGACAGAAGATTGGCATCCAGCTTGGACATGCAGGCCGCAAAGCCAGCACGGTTGCTCCATGGCTTTCCATGGGCGATGTGGCCGGCAAGGAGCTGAACGGCTGGCCCGATAACGTGTATGCGCCCAGTGCGATTGCGTACAACGCCAGGCACGCCCAGCCGAAGGAAATGACCAAGGATGATATTGAAGCTTTCAAGAAGGCCTTCAAGGCCTCCGTCGAGCGCGCTCTCCGCGCCGGCTTCGACGTTATTGAGATTCACAATGCGCACGGATATCTCCTCCACACATTCCTCTCACCGGCCTCCAACCACCGAACCGACGAGTACGGTGGCTCGTTCGAAAACCGCGTCCGCCTCACGCTCGAGATTGTCGACATCGCGCGGAAGACGATCCCGGACACCATGCCACTATTCCTCCGCGTTAGCGCAACAGACTGGCTTGAGGAGTCCGACATTCAAGGCTGGACCGTCGACGAGACAGTCAAGCTTGGCGAGCTTTTGGCAGACAGGGGTGTTGACCTTCTCGACGTGTCCAGCGGCGGAGCTCACGAGAAGCAGAAGATCAAGGGCGGACCGGGGTACCAAATGCCCTTCGCAAAGGCCGTAAAGGATAAGGTTGGAGACAAAATGGCCGTCTCGACGGTGGGCACTATCACGGAAGGCAAACAGGCGAACGGATACCTCGAAGATAACGGCTTGGACATGGTCCTAGCGGGACGCATGTTCCAAAAGAACCCGGGTCTGGTGTGGGCCTGGGCCGATGATCTCGGCGTGGAGGGACGATGGGCGAACCAGATCAGGTGGGGTTTTGGTGGAAGGGGAAAGAAATGAGTGTTACCATCTCCCTCTTAACAGTTATTAAGCTGAGGGCTGGTGCGTGGTACGATAGAAGTATATACTAAGATAGAAGATTCAGGGTCAGTGCGAAGCATGGTTTTAGGAACGAAGCGGAGTCTATATAGGCGAAGGACATCATTTGATATTATTACTTATGTACATACATGAGTACCGAGGTCGGAGTTTATACAATATGTCTTGCTCCCAATGATTGTCCGTCCGCATTGCATGGCGGACTGTGCCTTCCGTCGCTGAAGTCAAATCTGCACTAGCGCCACGCTAGAATCCATCAATCTTCCGACTTTCCACATAAACTCAACATGCTTTCACCGACCACCAGTTCATGGTTTCATCTATCGGAACCTTCGTTGGCTTCGTTTTGTTGAAGCCGCGGCTGATGTGTAGTGCTAGCTACGATGGCCCAGACTCTGTCGGCATCCCCCGCATCGTACGACGGGTACAGACAATGTTCCGGTGGCGTGTTGGTCAGAATCGCGCAGCCCGCGTTCGAGGTACTTAACTTCTGAGCACATACGATAGACGCCTTCGGATGCGAAGTTTCTACCGGACAACTCTTGCGCTGCTGCTGCTTCGGCGCGAAGTCTGTTCCTGGGACACGGCATAGAACTCCATTGCATGCTCGACCCCCTACGTCAATATCTCCCACCCGCACGGATCTCCTCAAAGCTGAGGCTAAGAGAGAGGCTCGAGTATTGAAACTGTCCTGGGCTTAGATCCGAGTCCCTGCCTGAGATCGTTTCGCGCTTCCCCGCATGTACCGAAGGCAATCCTTGTCGCAGCGATCTTTCACAGTAGTGAGCACTCGGAGATGGATGCCTGGTCGGTCTATGCACAATATCTTGCAGGTGTCTGCGACTCTGTTGTCCTGTTTACCTTCGCGCATCATGGATGCCATCTTCATCATCCGTCGTGGGTGGTCCTCAGCACTCTGTCGCAGGCCTTGGAAGTGTTATTGGGCTGTCCCCACGACCACTGCATTGCAGGAGCCATCGGAAAGAGTTGGACGGAATGCTTTCACAGAGGAAGGATGAGCCTGGCACGTACAGCAAACTTCAGGCGCATCGTGGATTTAAACTTTATCGAAGCTAGCGGTCCCTGCGTCGAAACGCCGATCCCTTCAACGTTATGGGTCGCATCAGCAGAGATTCCGTACTAGCAATGCGGTCATGCCCCCATGTGAATCCACCGTCGTCTCTCGACAACTTTCAAGTCGATCCGGGCGTTCCACCCAGCTCCGCATGTGTACAACCTGGCTTGACGCGTATGGACATCGAACATTACTGGCTGCACCTAACCATGATACAAGTCAAACAGACGGCTGTTGTTTGCCTGGTGCTTCGAGCTTGGCCCAAAGGAGGATCTGATCTTTGGTCCATACAGAGGCAATCCCAACGTGCGTTCAGGCTCGCTACTGCCCGCGACACAAGTTAAACTGCACGAGACTCGCCGTTTAGTCCTGGGACTGACCTTTGGTTCTTTCTCCTTTTCGATAAGCTATAGAAATCGCTCAATGGCGACCGAAGTACCTAAGCCCCATGGCTCCCGGCAAACCAACGCTTATGTCTGCCTCTCCATTACATTCGCTGCAGCGACCATCACCATTAGCCTGAGGCTCATCGCACGACGGCTCACTAAGGTCTCGCTATGGCTCGACGACTACCTCGCGGTTCTGGCCTATCTTTTCGCCGGAGTCTGGACTGGACTGGTTGTGTGTTGTATGACCATGCACTATTCGAGTACAATCTCAACACAGATACTGACGCGTTTGTAGGGCTTCAGTCCGGACTCGGCCTCTTTCTCAATGAGATCAACATGCCCGTAGAGACGGCACTCGAACGGTCACGGTTACTCCTGTGGAATATTGAACTCTTCTATGCCTTCTCACTCGCTTCTGCGAAGTTGGCCATCCTTGGGTTCTACTGGCGCATGTTCAAAACCTCGAATTTGAAGCGGCCGATACAGACCCTTGTCGGATGCACCTTGATCTGGACGATTATCAGGGTACGTACTTCCATCGTTCGGTGTATCAGTGTCATTAGTTGACAACCAGACGCAGACCTTCCTAGCAATCTTCCACTGTGTTCCCGTTGCGAAATTCTGGCGCCCATCAATCCTCGGCCACTGCGAAATCGATGACTCCAAGTTCTTCTTCGGCACCGTCTTTGTCCATCTCGTTATCGACATCATCATCCTTGCTCTTCCCATCATCGAAGTTCGCAAATTACAACTGCCGCTTTCACAACGTCTGGGCATCATGGCCATGTTCGGTTTCGGTGTCTTTGTCTGCGTTGCAAGCATCATCGTCATGGTGCTCTCAATCGGGTATGATGCGACGAGTGTCGAAATGCCGTGGCATGTCGCGCCGATAATCATCTGGGCTACCGCCGAAGTCAACCTGGCTATCGTCTCTAGTACGTTCCGTTGCACCGTTCCTGAATTGAAACTGTGTCTGACCTTTTTGCAGCATGTCTCCCAATCCTCCGACCCATCTACTCGGTCATCCGCTGTCGGCCAATCACGAAGAATGGCTCCTCGCATACCCCAGTCTACGCCCATACCAATTCGTACTCGAACGCGCTTCCCACCTCGCATAAGCTCGCTAATCTGACCACCTACGAAGAGTTCGACAACGCAGAGACAGAATCTACACATAAGCTCGCTAGTCGAGGAGCGTCTGTTGTAAGTAGCACGTCGGACCTTGGAAGAGCTGGGCATGGGAATGTAACAGTGGTGGGTGTGGGATCTAGTGAAGATCGGTTCGACGAGGAAGTGACGAGGACGAGGGGACTAAACGTAGCGAATGGGAAGGAAAGGCGGGGAACACATAGCGGTAGGAGTAGTGTTGGCAATCTCGCGGCGGAGGGTGGGTGGAACGGTGTGGGGATAAGGGTAACGAATGAGACGAGTGTTAGGAGTGACAGGATCGCGTAAAGAGCTTGCTACACCTCCGACCGAGAAGCATTATGCAATAGATGGTTTCTACCATATTCGATATCGAAGTCTTCTCGCAGCTGAAGAGACGGAGGACCGGAAGGCATAAACGATCACATGTCAAGAGTATCATAAAAAGACGCTAACCCCTTCAGGCTTGACCGAGCTGGCCACTCATTGCTGCGAGGACGTGAAAGCCGAACGTCCTTTGTTCCACCACAACCCCAGCTCCTCACCATCCGAAGCAGCATATCACAGGCGACATGGCACTATGGCGGTCTGCTCGCTGTCACTTCTCACGGGGTATACAGCCGAAGAGCGTCCGCTTACCGCGGCAGTGCGCGGCCGGAACAACATCGAACGAGCTGCCCACTCCACTCTACTCCACCGCCTGATCCACGTTCATTGAGCCTCGGAACTTACCATGACGCCGCTTGCATCTTTGACTGGACGTTGTGACCTCGGTCGTAGGGAACAAGCTAACCATCCCCACACGGAAGCGACTTTGCGCCTTGTGCGCGGCATTGGGAATGGCGCCTTAGCCGTCGTGCCGTCACTTGCTTGGGGTTGAGTATTAATACAGGATAGGTACCTCCAGAAGCTCTACACTCGCCGTACCCCTAACAAGAAACCTTGCCCGCCATGTCTCCCTCCGCCACAACCAAAAGCGCGCCTCCGCCCACACTCGGAAAGACAACCGAAATCATCTCCACGAAACCCTCCACAACCACCCCAAATGACCCCACCAACTCAATCCCAGCATGGGTCAAACCCGACCTCACCCGCCTCCTCCGCGTCGAACACCTAGAAGGCAACTTCGCCGCGCGCTCCATCTCCCTCGTAGACCTGCAACCCGGCGCCGTCTTCGCCCGCATCTCCAACCCCACCCCCGCCAAATGCGCATACACGTCCGTGCAGGCCGCGCGAGACCTCCACATCGAGCTAAACTGCGACCTCGTGTACATCAACCACTCGTGCCAGCCGACGCTCATCTTTGATATGGCGAGGTGGGAGGTTAGGGTCAATCCGAACTTGGGGAAGGGCCTCAGCAAAGGAGATGAGCTTACCTTCTTCTACCCGAGTACCGAGTGGGATATGTCGCAGCCTTTTGACTGCCTGTGCAAGGAGGGGGAATGTAGAGGCACGATCTCGGGAGCCAAGGATACCGCGCCTGAGATTCTGAAGCAGTACTGGCTGAATACCCACATTGAGGCGCTGCTCAAAGAGAAGAAGGCATGAAAAAGTGTGCAGGACCGGAACTTGTGCCCCTTCCCAAAAAAGCCATAAGCGTCCAATAGTTGTTACGGAAACGTCCGTCTGAGCGGAAAAGCCGATTGCGCCTCATACGTTATACTTTTCAACGTCAACATATATCATCTCCATCTGTCTCTCCGCCCTTGCTTGCTGCGCACTCAACTCACAGTATTCTTGCACGTATGTTTCTACTAGCGATTGGCGCGCTTTGAGCCCATGCTCGGCCCTCTCGTGAATGTTTGCTTGTTCATGTGCATAGCCAGGGGATCATGTCACCATTCACGTCGCTACTACTGCTCAGAAGAATTACCATGTATTAATTGTACCGACGAAATGTAATATCGATGTACACCAAGCAGCGATCCCGCGTCCAACCAAATACAAAGAAACGTAGTTCGAAGGTCAACGCAACGCAACAAAAGTCGAATATATGCAAAACGGTACGCCTATATCCATCACACGAAAATTTTGTGAGCCGCTGGCAACATGCCCAACTCGACATCCTCGAAGCTCTTCTCCACAACCGGCGTGGCCACTCCACTGGCTGGCACGCTGTTCACCGGCGTAGCCACTGCACTAGCCGGCATACTGTTCGCCGGCGTACCGGTCGCACTTTTCAATCCAAACTTGCTGTTCAAATCCGTCCGCATCTTGTGCTGCCTCTCGAACCACGTCAGTACGAAGCCGATTCCGACCACGACGGTGAAGACGATCCATACACACTTCAAACTCTCGGTGAAGCCCGTGACGATCTCGGCTCGAACAGGGGCGGGAAACTTGGCGATGAAAGTGGAAGATGCGTGCTGGTAGGCTTGGCCATGGGAGAGCTGCGAGCGTGCCAACTCGGACTTGATGGAAGGCAGGTGTGCGGTAAAGCGGATGTTGAAGATGGCGCCGGGGATGGCGACGCCGAAGAGGGAGCCCGTGCCGCGGAGGAAAGCCCAGGATGCTGATGATTGGCCTGTTGTTGTGTCGGGGAGCTGGACTTGCACGGCCGGAAGCATGCTCGATATCACAATACCCGAGCCTGCAGCGACGACGAGCTGGAACAGCAACCACGCGTATACGGGCGTGTCCCTTGAGAGCATCGTGCAGAGACCGAAGCCGAGCGTCATGGCGCCGAACCCGATGATGTGGATGGGTTTGTATTTGCCCCAGTATGTAAGGAGGGGGCCGCCAACGGCCGCGAGGACGACAATGACGAGCGTTGTGGGGAGGACTTCGAGACCGGACTGTGTGGGTGAGGAGCCCTTGACCGCTTGGAAGAAGGGCGGGAGGTAGAATTGGAAGCCGTATGTTACGAAGCCGTGGATCGTCGTGAGTGCGTAGGTGATGTTGGTTGTGCGGTTCGAGAAGATGTGGGATGGCATGATGGGGTGCGCGCAGTACTTTGAGCGCTGGAAGACTGCGAAGGAGACGAATCCGAGTAGACCGAGGACCAGTGGTACGAGGATGGCGAAATGGGTCCAGGAGTACAGTGCGCCGCCCATGCTCAGTGCGACGAGCAGCATGATGACGGACGACGTTAGCATTGTCGTACCCAAAACATCCATCTTCTTCAACTCCTCCACGACTTTACCATCCCGGGTGTTAATCCCACCCCCGACATCCAACCAACAGCCCATAACGATAATCGCAACACCACAAACGGGTATGTTAATCAAGAAGCACCAGCGCCACCCTCTCTCCGCAAACACACCACCCAGCAGCGGTCCCAGCGTCGTCCCAACAGCAAACACCGCATGCTTGATAGCCAAGTACGGCCCCCGCTTCCGCAACGGCACAATGTCGCACAGTATCATCTCGGCGAAGAGATCGATGCCGCCGGTCCCGAGACCCTGCACGATTCGTCCGAAGATGAGAACAGCGCCACTATTCGCGGCACCGCATATCGCACTGCCGACTGCGAAGACAGCTACGGCGGTCATCATGGGGTACTTGCGACCCCACATGTCGCCGAGTTGACCGTACAGCGGCTGGAAGATTGTACTGGCGAGGAGGAACGCGGTAGCAACCCAGGAAAAATTAGTGCCTAAGTTGAGGGCGTCGGAGATGGTCGGGAGCGCGGTGTTGGTTACGCTACCCTCGAGGGCGGAGAGGAGGAGTGGGATACATATTGCTATGAAGGAGCGCCAGAAACCTTCTGTGCGGACCCATTTTTGGCTTGGAAGTTCCGAGGGAAGCGAGATTGGGATAATTGGACGGCTCAAGCGGCGGGTGCGCCCTTGTGGGATGACAGGCGGGTAGGTGTCGCTGCCTTTTGCGAGGTGGGAGTCGAAGGGGTTGTGCTCTGCTGGGGGCTTGGTAGTAAATGTGAAGTGGACGCTGGGTGTCGGGGTTGGGGGGGTTGTGAGAACGGGGATATGGGATTTGAGCTGGGACTTGGAGGAGCAGAATGAGCTGCTTCTTTGGATGGTCGTGGAGGACCGAGCTGTGGAAGGCGGCTTGGGCGACATGATGCCGATACAAAAAGAAAAGCAAAGTATTGATGGAAATGATCGTGCAAATGTAAAGATTGCTGGGGTCTGTAGACGATCAAATACTGTAGAGACTGTTTTCAAAAAAGTGATTATGACGCATATCCGTGTGGAATGGGTCTTTGAGCACACGAGATGCGGTTCGTCCAGACGTCGTTGGTCAACATTCATTCCGGACCTTCAACATGCGCCAACCCGCACATGACTGGACGGGCAGTAACAGTAACCATGTTCACAGCTCCTCCCGCCTTAAAGTTGAACAATTACCATGGAACGTATCTTGCTACTTTCCGGATATTATCCATTGCTTCAAAGTCGTCAAACGGCGTGTTACGTTTCCCCTGAGGGGCCGCACGGATGGGACGCACACAGGTGGGGACGGGAAGAATGTATGTGGGGGTACATACCGTTCCGCCGAACATGGTCCTGTAATCCGAGTAATGGCACGTGGAGTCTGGTCGCCATGACGTATCATGGAAGGGTTCACGATGAAACTCGGGATGGACCCCTTATAGTCGTGGTGCAAACACCGCTTTTAAGTTACGCACCAACGGTCACTATACTCGATGAGGTGCTGTCAGTCGGGTAGTTTCCCGTGACGGCACTATCGACGGAACGGTGGTCCAAGACGGCCGCGGGGATGCAGTAGAGATAGGATCTTGTAAATCATATGGAGTTGTGAAAATTACAACTGTGTGCGTCGCGGATGCGAAAATTTTGCGTCCTCGTTCCACGAAACGGCGATGGACCCTGATGAGGATCTGGGGGTGTTGAGTATGGGACTAATAAGGACACATGGTACGAGGACTTTAGTTGACATGTTTGATCCTTGGTTGACACGCGCGGGAGATGCGGGGCGGACGTTGTACGTGCAAACTTGGTGTCCGCGGAGAGCGACTTTTTCTTTGTTATTGGTCAGTTGATCCGAGATAGACATTTGATATGGCGCTGGCTATGGCCAATGCTAATGCTTCAATCTCGGCGATGGCCGTACTTCGAATTCATTGGCAGGCGTGCGTATCCGCCTTGGAAGTTCTTTGAGCACCGGCCCACGGAAGGAGTATGCGGATCAATTGAAAGAACGAGATGATCCTGCAAGCTCGTGATTTGGAAGAGGCCGATGCAATCCTTGACCTAACTAATTCCAGAAACCTGTCAACACTGAGATCCATAGCTCTTAGGTGTTTCACCAGAATGTAGCGATCTCCGGTATATTTTCGCAATGTGTTGCGAAACTTCGTGGCGCTAACGTCGCGGAATTCCTTCTGGCGTGGTACACAGGATGTTTCTTCCGATGTGCTTGATGTGTATGTGTGTGTATGCAGATGACATTCGCCGCAGATCGCCGATATAGTTCTTTCAGGCGATCCATAGGGTCCTCCAACGCAAACTCCTCGGGCTCATCGTTCCGTCGACGAGGCGCTCCATAGGTCGTATCAGCCGTTATATGAACGTCTGAAAATAGACGGAGCCCATTGTGATAACAACTCTTGTAATATGGGTAGACTTCCGGTTCTCGTCTGCTGCGTCGTCCACTGTTCGTGACAATGGTAGAGCAGGACGCATATCAAGAATCTCAAGCCTCAACAAGGCACTTTCGACCGAGGAACTCGAGAGGAACGTTGTACTGGTAAGGAGGCCATCGGTTTGCGATGCAAAAACGTAGCGTATTCTTTTATGCATCTACAAGGTCTGCCTCGTGGCCCATTGCGTTGAGTGGGTGGTCGAGATGGTAGAGAAGAGTGTAGAATGGGACACGTGCGGTTGGCCCGAAGTTCGAAATAGCCGTGACGCGCTAGTCCTGTTCCGCTTCAGCCTGGTCGGAACAAGACTAGTTAGTGCCTTCACTATCTCCACCTTATAAGCTCTGGCCGATGCGAATCGAGCAGTAATTCGCCAACATTACGACTGGTTTGCTCCTAGCTGTGATATTTAATGAAGGCGAGTGAGTCACAAGACGTGGATGACCGTGGTGGACACAGGTCTTCTGTTTTCATGCCGGATTTGGTTGACACGAGCAGGTGGAGCAGACGTTCATGTGTAAGTTTGGCGTTCGCAGATAGCCTTTGTCCCTCGTCAGTCGAAGATAGACGTGTACTGTGGCGCTCGATGTGGGCACTGAAGATGTTTCAATCTCAACGATGACTACACTTCTCACCCACCTCTGAGGTGTTCGGCTGTTTTGGGGGCTGCTCCAATAGTGGTCCGCGGAAAGATTTTTCGAATCGGTAATAGTCACTCGCATATATTTTCAACCAAGCAATCATAACCTTTCCCGAACAATGAAGCGTCCAAAGTGCCTAAAAAATACTGACCATAGGTCCGTTAGTATAGCCATACGTAGTCAAAACTAGCTTTCACTGTATCGCGTACCAGAAAGCATCTGGTTTCGTGTTTAGGCAAGTACACGTTCCGTGGATGGCTTTGCTTCAACTGTGAGCATTCATAACATGCATGATGACTATGGAAAGTGCACCGTTGCACAACCCCAATCCTGCGCACAGCATTTCTAGTTCAGAGCGCGAAGGGCATCTTGGATAAGCAGTGAGTAGCGAGCAGCCATACTTCATATCGTGGTATCTTGCATATGCACATCTCTTCTTCGCCAAACGTGAAGCCATACCAAACATCTGTCTCATCCCATCTCTCCTCGACCCAACCCATCTTATCCTAGAACTACAACAACCCCCAAGCCACAAGCCCCATAAGCAAACCCCCACCCACCGCGGGTCCCAGCGAACTCGCCGCAGCGGTGCTCTGCGCCGCGTCCTCCGGATTCGTCGCATCCGCATTTACAATTGCCACGCCCGAGACGCCAGTCGCATTCTGGCACTCGTCGTCGCTCAGTAGCGTCGCTGTCGAGTTGAATGTGATATCCGCACACTGCATCCCAAGTCAGCGTCATCCATGTACCCCACTCTGCCCCATAAGCAACTATCAAGACTTACATTGTACAAGCTCGACCCCGAATGGCCGATTTGGATGATCTGCACCGTAGCATTCATGCCATCCATGCTATCCATGCTGATGTTGCTCGCCGCAAACCCCTCCATGATGGCATTCTTTCCCGCCTCTTTGAGACAGAACACGCCGGCGCCGGTTTGATTGAAGCCCTCCACGAGCGAAATATTGAAGTTGGTGGCGTTGTTGCCGATGGCGAGGTTCACGTAAGTGTATGCCCATTCGTGCGAGCCGTTGATCTTGACAGAGCCGCCCGTGTGGGGCCAGAGCGTGCGGTTTGCAGGGTCGGTGGTCTCGGAAACGTTGGCGCCTGTGAGGTATTAGAGGTTTCCGGAGAGGCGGGGATGGGAAGGTTAGCGAGGCAGACATACATGGATGTATCCATTGCGATGCGCCCTCGCCAAAGGAGCTACCGCGCCATGTAGGCTCGAGGACTCTGAAGTGTGCAGATGCGAGGCCCACGAGAGCGGCGAGTGGTATTATAGCCAACATGATGTGGGCTTGAGCGAGAATGGCACGAAGTAGCTCTTCAATTGAAAAGAAGTAATTTCCAGAGATTGTTCGTGTAACCGGGTCGAGATGGAGAGGTTCACGGCTGCTACGACTCGGAAGGAATTCACGGCTTCTTTATAGCACCTGCACCTCGTGTGCCTTCCGGAAAGCTACTGCCAGCAACACTGAGGCCAGTGCAGCGGTCTGCATGCAACCAACTCGCTTGCCATCCTTTCCAAGACCGTGGTTGTGGAAGATACAGAGCGGAACACCCATCTAGAGCTCTTGGCCGCGGCAACCCCCCAATGACCGTCGCTCATAATTGCCGCTGGCTGTCATAGCGTGCATGCTGTATGTAGAGCGGGTGGATGCAATGGTCGATGTTGCTCAAACGTGCTCAAATCCCTTGGCATCCATCCTCCATTCGGGTAGACGGAGCGTTTGTTGGAGGGGGGCGCACCTATATTGAAATTTCTAAGAGAGCTGGGAGGAACACATGTATACGACGGGACACAAATTGAACCAGCAACATGCTCGACTGCTCGAGCATGGATTGAGGCCGTGATTTCGGCGCATAAAAGAACCCATATGGAAAGAGCGAGATATCCACGCCAAGCAATGCAAATGCTATACCCAAACCAGCCCTCCATGTCCGGGTGTCTTGACCAAGACGTTGCGCACCGTCATTTCACGCGTAGTAGTTCCAGAGATCTCGCCTGTCCCAATCCAAGAACGCCAGGCACTAATACCCCCGGGACGCCGTACTGGCAGCGCAAATCGAGGGTTGACGAGGATGCAGAAACCTGTCATACTAAAACATGCTGCTCTGCTTCTTCTTGAGCGTACTCGTATTCGCCTCGCTTGAGCTACGCAAGCCCCAAAAGCTTTTCTTTTTCATCTTCTGCTGCTGTGCATTGGGCTTCGGCAGTCCGTTGCTGAAGAAGGCACTCTGCGATGCCGCAGGCTGCGGGCCATGCGGTTGCAGGTACGGGCCCGACGATGCGCTGGGTCGGTGGGACGGTCCCGGCACAGGGGATGGTGACGGGCGTTGCCATTGACCCTGGACTAACGGTGAGGAGTGCCGTTGCTGTGGCTGAGCTGGCGGGAGAAGTTTACTCTGGTCTCCAAACTGTTTACGCAGACGTTCGGTCTCTTTCTCCACTTCGACTTTTCTCCGTCTGCGCTCGGCCTCTTCGTGCTTGCGCTGGCGTTCTTCGTTCTCTAGTAATTGCCGCGTCTTTCTATCCCCTTCTTCTTCCTGCCTCCGCCGCGCCCGCCGAGCTATCTCTTCTTGCCGCCGTTGCTCGCGCGCTTCTGCCTCGACCTGGGCTTTCAGGCGCGCCGTCTCGGCATCAATCTCCCATTGCGCTCGCGGATCTAGACGCTGTGTGGGCCGGTTGCTGGTTTGGATTGGGGGTAGTGAGGTGCGCTTGGCGTCGTTGCGCGAGGGGCTCTGGGGCTGGTTGTATAATCCGTTGATTGCAGCGCCTTTGGCAGGTTGTAATGGCCGCTGTACGGGTCGCTGTGGTTGTGGTGGAGGTTGGGGTGTCATGACGGGTGGTGTAACGGGAGACGAGCCAGCCCTACCCCTCACGCCGCCGCTGTTCTTGCGACCGGCGGGATCGACGACGTGATATGATTCTCTAGGGTTGTGGAAAAACAGGTCCCGAATAACAGCTGCGCCCAGCAATATCACCACCTCCAGCCCCTTGTAGTCCTCCACTTCGACGCGGTACAGATTCGGTTCCATGATGGTGACCTCCTTGAGGCCTGAGAACAGGGCCACAGCGATGTCGGGCTCCTTGCTCTTCTTCGCCTTTTTGCCCGTGGGGTCCGTCGATTTGCCCGTGAGATAGCACGTCATATCTTTCCCCAGCCTGCCCTCCTTCCTCCACGCGAAGTTGATCTGCGGGATTGTCGGGTCGGCGCCCGGGTCGTTCAGGCTGCGGTCAAGGCTGGATGCGCTCGGTGTCCTGAAGCTCGTCTGCGGCATGCTAAACTCATACGCGATGGTGCTGCTCCATCGCGTCGTCTGCTGCTTGACTAGGATCTGCTGGTCTGGATTGTAGAGCTGGATGGCGAATTCGGTGGGGAAGATGGGCTGCGGGGGCGGCGGGATGCCCCCGTTCTTGCGAATGTCCTCCTGCGACAGCGAAGGCTGCGACCACCCGGGCTTGGACAGCACCTCGCCATACAATACATCGGGGTTGTGTGAGTCAAACAGGGCTACGGCGTATGTGTTCCTCGCATCGTTGGCGGCGGGGTCGACCGAGGTGAGGGCGTAGGCGGCCTCGGGTTCGGAGCCATGCTGGGTGAACAGGAAGGCCTCGTGGTGCTTGACCTTGTCGGCGGCCTGCTTGAGAAAGAATGCTGCGTCTGTTAGCACGCTGCCGGTGGCGGTGGTGGTGGTGGTGGTGTTTGCGGGGGGGCAAGGCTGGAACTCACTAGGTAGCGCCTCGTCTAGCATGGTGTCATATTCTACAATATAGTATCTATTGCAATGAGGGTGGGTGTCCTAACTAGGGATCAAGTACGAGCGTGCGTGCGTGCGTGAGATTGTCTGGGCAGCGAGCGGATAGATATTGTCTGGCCGTCCGCCTGCGAACACGCGTTTCGAGGCTGTGAATGGAGCTCTGGCGCACGGAGCCCGCATGACGACCGGCCGTAGGACCTTCCCGGGCCCCTTCTGCACGCTAGCCGAGCGCTATTGTTAGACACACGCTGCGAACTCAAATCCGCATCCATCCGATCTATATCCGCCTCGCTCCCATCACTCTCTCCCATCAACTCTCTCCATCTCAGGCCCCATCAACCAGTGGGACGCCCAGACGGCCAAACGAGCCGCCTCGAAGAAGAGCTAAGCGGCCAACTGCCGGGAATAAGAAAGCTTGCGCAATGCGGCTGCGCATGTCGCACGATCCTTCCGCAGAAGCATAGCCTTCAAGACATCCCCGCATCGTTGCTGCGTCTATCCGGGCTGCTTACCATCCCCGAACTCTCTGACGCGTTCTACACAAACCCATATCTCTATTCGAGCTATCCCGCCTGTAGTGGGGTCGGCACACATTACGCGTCCACACATCACCAACTGTTTCGCAACGCTAATCGTGACTTGCAGTATTGACTAGCCAAACCTTCTTAACTACATTGTTTGGTTGAAGTCGAGGGAGGCACACAGCAAGAACATAGATTACCACTAGGTGTCCAGTCATAAGTTGTCAACCAGTGCCTAACCAACTCGACAACTCAGTAGTCCTCCATCTCCTTGATCATGACCCGCAGGCACTCAAGCCAGTCCACCGTAATCCTGCCCGCGCACAGGACCTGGTCACTTAAGCCAACCTTGTTCGTTACCATGTGCACGGAGCTGGTCGAAATAATATCGCAGTAGGACTGGACGACCTCCGAGGGCGTCTTCTTTGGTACGGTGTAGAAGTCCTTGATCTCTGCATCGCGCAAGCCGACGTATTCGTCCCACGTCTTCAGAATCTGCAACTGCAACTTCCAGTTACTCCAATCGAATCTTGCACTAGAGGCGGTGGTAGAGGTGATTTCGCCAGAGCCAGGGGCGTGTTCATCCATGCGAAGGGTCAAAGTTGCGCGACTATACAAAGTCGAGCCAGCAGAAGGGCTAGGAGTCCTTCAGACGGCCCCGGTGGCGAAGACATGTTAGGATCACAATACTACTTGAGAGGATACTGCCGAGCAATTGTAAATACACCCTCGTCCTTCAAACGATGTTGAATAACAGTCGCCTCAACAGTCTGGACTCACAATCTTGGTCAGGACGCCCTCATCCAGCTTCAGTCATCCACAACATCAAGAATGCTGACACCGTTTCCGTGGGCTACAAATACCTGTTGCCATATTGCGTTCTTGCTCTTTCTGAAGCTGTGTTGCCGCTATATGAATGTCCAGGTCCGGTATGCTGCGCTGCCCGCACATATTGATCACCGTATTGGACCTTGGCTTCACCAGTGACCGAATTTCCGGTGAAGTTGTGGCGGCTTTGGGCCGCAAGCGTTCTCTGGATCGAAGAGACGAGTAAGCTGTCGACACCCTCGGCAGCAGTTTCAATCTCTGCAAGAGCGGATTGCGACTCATTCTCCTGGACTTCTTCAACAACAAGCTCGCTTTGACGCTGTTTTGTGGCGGGGAAGCCATCAATCAAGCCTTCGACTATCTGGACGACATCGCTAATCAATCGGTCGAAGTATCTCTTCTCATATAAAGCCCATTTGGTCTTCTGGCGTACGGTGCTTCGCTGCTGACGCCTTAGCGCCAGATCGCGCATCTTGTCATGCATCGTTCCAAGGCTGGATTCCAAGTCCCCTTTCAATATCAAGTAACACATGTAGCTGCCTACGGTAACCTTATAGCTGTAGGCACCGCATCTGGTCGACTATTAGTGTTAAGCTGCTCAAAGTAACATACAGTCCGTGAATCCCCCTCCCCACCCTCCTCCGTTAACGACTGTTTAGTATACATGGCAGCGATCGTAAAAGCAACTAATGATGAACCTTCTCTAGAAATCAAGCTCACACACAGCCACTAAAACAGAATAAACTTCGACCTAGACTCTTATAGGGAGCTCGTTTTACGACGCGCTGTTTAGTCGGCTCTCTTCGTTGTCAGCAGCAAGGGCTTTTCGCTTCGCAAAGTTGGCCTGATCAATGTCAGTGGGTGCATATAGGAATGATAGAGACTTGGGTGTGACCAGACATTGCGACGGATAAATATTGGCGGTTCATAATGGTCAGCATTTTGAAGCGCTAACGGAACAATGTGCTTGTTGACAGTGCTTATCTGTTCTGGTGACGCGGACAAAGACATCTTGGTGTCGAGGTTATACCATTTCGACGGGATGCAACTACGGTATTGGAGATTACGGCTTATTACGTTCCTTCCACTCCTATAATTGACTCCCTTTGGCGTGCTGTGTACGCTGCCTAGTCGACGACGTGAAAGCCAGATCATAGTAACGGTACCTTTTGACGACCGCATATCCCGTGCGAGCAATACTAGCCAAGAGGTAACAGGACAAAGCCGACAGAGCCGCTGTCTGCAGCAAAGTAGAACCAGTCTTCGATCAGACCCTTTCTCCCTTTGTCGCCTTTGTACGCTCGGAACGGTTACGACAGCACCATTCTTGGGTGACACTGGCTTTGCCTTGACCTGTACCCATCGCGAGTTCTGCTACACGAAACGCCATATCAATCACACTCGTTCATTGCTCAGCTTCGCAACTTCAGCGTCTTCTTTATTTCTGGCATTTTCAGCAATACTTCTAGTGGAGCTCATCATCACGCATAAATCCTACCCGACACTGTCCGCGACACCCATCTACCCCGACACTGTCCGCGGCACCCCCCAGACTTCGAAATTGTAACCCGGAACTCAGCACCTACCATGTCTCCCTCCGCCAACGAGACGAAACACTATACCACAAATCCACTCTTCTACACCCCCAACCTGACACCCCTCCCGTTCATCCCCGCCTCCTCCCGCGAAGTAACCCACAAATGCTCTCCCTTTCCTACCTGCCCCTCCACCTCGCCACCGTTCCCCACAAAGCCCCTCACCACCCTCCTCTCCTCCGTCCCGCTCGCAAAGAAAATCCAATACCTTATCGAGTCGCTAGAATGCAGCTGGCGCGCAGGATGTTTGCCACAGGCTGAAGTAGAGAGGAGGATGTTGGTGCTGGTAGAACAGTATGTAGGGCTGAGAGAGGAAGTGGAGTGTGAGCTTGAGAGTGCGCGGATTAATTCAAGGTTCTTTTCATCGGATGTGTCTACTTTTCCGGCATCGGGTAACATCGCAGAGATCACGTCTACACGCCCTATTGTCCCACCGTCTAGTATCTTCTACCCTAGCCTAAAAACCGATAACGAAGTCAAGCGTAAACGAGAAGTCGGAGGTTACGGCAATACTGACGGTCCAGTTGAGAAGAGGTTCAAGACTAAATCGACGCCCGCGCCTATTCAAACCTCCGTTGAATCTGATCAATCTTATAGTGATGATAGTGGAGTGGTTTTTGCGCAGCCAGCGTCGCCGGTTGGATCCAGGACTTGTATGATTCCTTTCACGGCTTGGGAGGGGAATAGGATGGGGGATTTCGACTGGCGGGTTGCGGGGGAAAGGGTGGTTGGGGTTAGGGGGAGGAAACTTTTTATGGAGGGGTGTGTCAGTCCGCGGGGTGGGGTGTATTGACTTTTGTAGGTGTGCGTTGTAGACTGCCGATCGTTGTTGTTTTCTGTTCCGAGATGTATCATCTGCTGTGCGTCTTACTTGCTCCTTCGGCGCCGGTCACAGTCTTTGACTAGTCCAGGATAAGTGATTATTCTGTGTTCATCCTCTGTCGGCAAACTGGTACCAACCATGAGGAACACTCTGCGCAACCTCTCCGCAACCTATGGTTTCTAGTATTGTCGATAGGTCCGGAAGACTTCAAGCATATATCGACGTTCGGGATGGCTTGCGTACTCGGCATGAGAAACTGAAATGGTTTTACGCCACTTTCTCATCGCCTCCCTTTTCTTGTGATGAAGGCACCCTCTATTCCTTAACGCGATTATTCACAGATTCCTTTACACATCAGCTTTTATGGGTTTAATCAAAGCGCACCTACCATCTTGTCCAATCTCGTGTAGATGAAGGGGCGAAAAGGCGTCCCATACCGTGTACCCAAACGCAGACACGGACGAGAAACTTCTTGAAGCTCACGGTTTCCAAAAGTACGAATCTTCTGGGATCTATTGGGGAGATTTGACAGAGGAGGAAGCCGACGAGCTGCGCCCCAAGTTGAAAGTGAGTGGCACTTGTCGCGTGCGCACGCAATCACCAAAACTGTTGCCGGATTAGTGCAGCGGCTTCACTTGCAGCTGCATATGCTACAGCCCATATCTCTCGCTGCAAGGCAATGTTGAGTACTGCAGAGTCAGAACTAGAGAAGAACGGGCAGCGGAGTGGCCCCCGGGATACACAGAACCAGACTCGGGCGAGCAGGAGTCGGAGCTGACTTGGACACAGTGGCTGCTAGCCCTGGTGGGCATCAAGCCAGCAGAGCAGCCACCGGAACAGGACCCTACGCTCGATCCAAATTGGCAACCTGAATACTGCTAGTTATGGGACCTTGAAATTGAGTCTTCAGGGGTGGTTATTAGCGGTTTGGTGAGTTTGGGGTGTTCTTGTCAAGAATTACGCAAATGTGAATCGAAGTCACACAGCTTTCAAACGCGCGCATGCGCTCATGACCCAAAAGCCATATGTACCTAATTGCATGTACGCAGAAGACGTCGACCTCAAACCGCGAAATGGGAAGGCTCCGTACTTGCCGAGAAAATCATAAACCCGATCCTTGAATGCATTCCTTATCGCCAGTCCATATCTTTTTCCTGCGTCCCCTCTAATATACAGACCAGGTATAAGAGGTGTCGTAAATACTCAGACATGATGCAAGGTCAGGTCAGGATCTAGTCGTGTGAGCAACTCGTAGTCAGCCACGAGAAGGCTTTCATCTTACCATGATTAGGGTAGATCCGGCTGACTGGCACACAGACGGAAGTAGACCTCCATTTTGTAAGACGGACAAGTTCCGATTGGGGCGTCGAGACCCCATTTAGGTAGCGGATCATCGATGTAGTAAGCGCCTTCTTTGTCACCGCTGCCACGTTTTTAGGTTTTGCTAGAGTTTGCATCAATCTCCAGGATACTTACATGCACATGTTGCGCGCGGGGCAGGTCATCGTCCTGCAATTGAAGCTCTTCTGGCCATCAATCTGAGTGCCAAAGTTCCAGCCCGGGCAATCGATCGCATCGCCGCTGCGGTGTCCGAGGTTCTTCGCACAATCCACAAAAGAAATATCATAGTACATGATACCATCTTTAGTGGAGTACTCGAACTGGACCTGGTTGCCGTTGGGAAAGGGGTGTAACTCAGGCACAGTCGCGACCTTGTAGGCTACGCCGCAGTTGTTCTCACATGTAGTGTGTTGGCTCGGGATATCGTATCGTATGATGATCGGCACACGGTGAGCACTCCGACGATTGAGCTTCATAGGTCCAGAGTCATGATCTCCGTAAACTTCCCTGGAGTATCGATTAATTCTATTCGAGCGGATAGTGAATGACCTTGGCTTACCAAATATAGACGTCATAGGAGCATTGGTTCACGAGTACAAAATTTCCGATCTGTTGCGTATTGTGTTCGACGCCGTGTGGAGATATGATGTTGGCAGCGTAGGCTGCAGCGTGGTTGAAGTGTTCCCCCTCTGCGACGGCGGCCCCGAATAGGAGGTATGAGGCGAAAAGAGTGAACAACCACATTTTCGAGGCAGTGAGGTACCAAAATGTGGAAGTTGAAGGTCGAATATTTGTGCTGAGACTGAAGGGTAATGCTGAGGTTGAGTCCGGGGTGTGCACGAGCAAATATCAAGGGATTCGTAAAAGCAAAGTGCTCAAATATACCCCTGACGACTTCATCTTCACCGCTGAATGATTCTTCCTCGAGCACTGCTCCGTCACTGTCTGCGTATGTTATCGAGGCAATGCCGAGCCAAATTAGCGCCCCTTGGGGTCGTTCCTGCCTTGAAAGATAATCGTGCCCGACATAAATCCCCTCGGTCAATGACATTGGTAGAATTTGTTTGAGTAACATTTTTCAACATTTGATGTGCCCAGGAGATACATCGGGCATCGTCATGATGCCAATACTTTGGGGCCTTTACCCCAAGTCCATGCCAAAGCAACCGTCAAGTCAAAATTATCGTAAAAGACCGTGGGGAATCATCTAAGCAAAAAGGTACAACGCCTAGGGAACAAAGCATACGCTAGAACATCACACTCTCGGATCTTCTACCGCCGAATCTCTGAAACCGTCACACCACCTTTAGTCTTATCCGCAGGCCTGTACGGCTCAAACTGCGGACTGCCTCCGCGATAGGGCTCGTTAACGAGAGCACCCCTGCGATCGTTGAATTGATGCGGCACAGAGCCATACCTCTTCTTCTTCTTCCACAGCAAGAACCCAGCAATAGCAGCAATAAGAAGCGCACCACCGACACCCACACTGACGCCAACAATGACCTTTTTGCTGACACCGCCAACCTCGCCATTAAGGGCTTCATCAAGCTTGCCTGGCTCCTTAGTAGGCGGTGGGGTGTACGACGTTGGGCTTCCGGACGTCTTGTCAATCGATTGAACATTTGAGCCAAATTCGCGGGCAGAGTTCGCGGGAATGGTTGACTGCATTGATCCTGGGAATGTGGGTACTTCGGAGCCGGAGGGGTACGTTACAGTCGTTGTCTTCACTTCTTCGGATTGAGCGGTTTGTTGCAGGGAGACGGGGCAACCCGCGCTGACGGAAGATGCGCAGCCGACCGCAGTGTGAGTGATGGTCGTCTTGAGCTCCGTAGTTTCCATCTGCTGACGTTTCTTGTTGGCTTCCGACGTCGATGATGGTGTCGCAGACGCGCTTGACTCATCCGACTTGGATGCGCTTGTCGAGGTAGGTGTTACTGTCGCAATTCCGGGTGTTGGGGTAGGACGTGGTGTGCCCTTGCTTGCGCACACTTCCGCAAGCTGCGTATTCCATATCGGAACCTTTGTCTCAGCAACTGGCCCCCATGTCACAATGTCTATTGCGACACTCATGCCCGCCGCAGCACCAAGAGCGACCTGAAACTCCTGAACAGCCTTGATCTCGCAATCGGGATCGTTGGGGACGTATGAAACGTTGGTAGTAAATTCGGCTAGGTTGGCAAACACGGAAAGCTGAATGCCGCCTTCCATTTTGTTCACACCGGGTATGACACTGAAGGCTGAGGGAGCGCCAATGGTGAGACCAGTGTAGATGCCGATGCGTAGCGCAGCCGTGAACACTACTCCTGCGGATTCGACAGTCACCGGAAGGAACTCGAATTGACCGCCATTACTGGGAGAGATTATGTTAGTCTCGGGTCGGACAAAGAGTCTGCTGGAAGGACCTACTGCACAATGTTCGAAATTTGTTCACTGAAGAGTGGAATTGAGATTTTAATACCATCTTCAAGCTTGATGTGGATACCAGAGCTCATGTCGAGCGTGCCTTCGACAGAGAGTATCAAATCGACACTGAAGACCACACCTAGCATCAGGTTTGGACCAAGACCGATACCGGCGGGACTTTGAGCGGTGAAGAGTGTGTACTCGTACGCAGATCCGGCCGTGAACACCGTTTCCAATTCAAGATACAGTTCCATTTGATCGAAGCTGAACTCAAGCGTGGACTCGGGGATAGCAGGCACGTCAAGATCGAAGCTGTAGTTGAAGGTGGGGAATGCAAAGTCGGCGAGGTCGATGCCGTCTCCCAACTTCGTGAACACACCTTGTGTGTAGTTGACAAAGTAGTCTTGGACGGACTCTGTGAAATTCATCACCTCGTCAGTAAATTCGTTCTTGGTGGCTTCCACAGCTTGGCTAGCGTTGAAGTTGTCGTCGATATCCAGTTCAAAGGTAGCGATGCCTTTGGTGTAGCATTTTTTGCAGATAATCTCGATACCTCCGGAGACGCCGAATTGGCCCTTGGGATCGTCCGGTTTGTTGGGGTCGTTGTTCTCGGTGGGATTGTCCTTTGGCTTGTTCTCGTCATTTTGGCGCTTGATGTTGACACTGACTTCCGATGGGGTTGCGCTTCTAATACACGTTAATGTCGAGCACCAAAACGCATGGATAGCAACATACATCTTCAGCAGAGTAGCCCCCTCCCAGTACTTTTCCAAAGACACAGTGCCCTTCAAGTCCGCCTCGCCTGCGCGCTTCGCGAGTTTTGCCTCAGCAAGTCCGCGTCGAAGCTCTCGGTACGTGTCCGTAGTAGACATACCGGGCGCATTGTGTGTCTTGACTGCAACGTCTAGAGGCGCCGACTTTGCCGCGACAAGGCTGAGGCATGAGGCCAACGCCGAAGCGCAAAAGGCGCGAGCGAACAACATTGCTATGCCGGTCGCAAAATCAAAGATCGTGGGGATGCAACACGCTTTCGGTCCGAAATACACAGCAAGCAGTACGTGCCTTGAATCTTCGCAATCGACGAAGAACTACGCCGACCTTATACCACCCGAGGCTGCGCCAACAACCCGCGCTTCGCAGGGCCCCCCACGGTAAAACCCGACCCCAAGTGCACAGTGCACACTGCATGATCCGGGACGACATTGCAGCATGTGTGCTTCAGAGTTGCTGTGCCGTACCAAATGCGGAACGGGAAACGTGGTGTTGGCTCAGGGTTGCGAATCCTCAGCCTTGTGCTTAAGCTGGAAGAGGAATTGCGGGGTCTTGGTCGGTGATGCGAAGAGAAGTCTGTGCAAAACAATTCCCCGCGGTGTACAAGTCCGCGCCCGGGACGAGGCTGAGCATGTAATGCCTTAAAACCCAGAGTGGTCTAACGAGAATGTGTCCAAGTGTTCTCTCTCCCCTAGTTTGCGATGCTGAAACAAATTCTACGAAGTCCGGCAACCTGAGGCCGCGGCACTGCCCGCTTGAGAGCCCGGAAAGGGTAAATTTAGCGCTGCAGCGCGTGCCGCCAAATGCGGAAATGTTTTGGCCCCTAACGATGCCACCATGTACAATACTGCGATGTAAGAATGTGCAAGCCTAGTGCAGGAAGGTCATGGGCGGGGTGAAATGAAGTGCATGCTGTGCGGAATGGCACTGTCGTTCAGCCATCTCTTGTCGTTACAGGTGAGGTGGGGCAGTGCTGTAGAGAAGCGCGTACAATTGCTGTACGGTACAGACTAGAATGCATCGTGTGCTCGAGTGACCACGTAAAGAAGCTAATGAAGCCGCCGAAGATCTTGAGGCCCGGATGCCGGTTGTGTGGCTGGGTTCATCCATCGGCCGATAAGGAAAGATAGGCCGGCATGTTTGACTGTGGGTTTGAGGGGGAGGATTGAGCGAGGGTATACGAGAACTGGGGCTGCAACCATCCTAGATCCGGTGCGCTTTGTGTAGCATGTGGAGTGGCGTGTATTCTATCCAGACCTAGACTCAGCTGCGCGATAGACGTGCGCTCGGGGTACAGCCGCGATACGGAAATAGGAAGTAGGTTCTTGTGTTGAAGGGCCAACGAAGAGAGCGGCTGGGCGCTGGGCTGGGCTGCAAAACCGATGCGACCGAACGGCACAGCACACCAACAATATACCTGAGGCGGCGCTTCTGCGCCCCTCTCATCGTAATCCGGTACAGCGTTGGCGTTTCGCTTGTGCGAGCCTCTGAATGGTAGACGATTATGGACACGAGTCCGGTGCGATGAAGGCGTGGTTGTAGGTTGGAGACGTTGCGGGACAGGCTGCCCCGTAGCGGTAGCCTCGCCCGTTATTCGTCTGCACCGCCATCGTGTTCGTCGCAACTGTGCATAGGAGCTGCCAAACGCTGCTCGAGATCGTGGTTGCACATCAAAAACTGGGACTTGAAGTAAGTTTGCGTCTTTTGGATATCGCCGTTGTGAGAGCCTGGGGAAGCCTGATAGTTACGTGCTTACTTTGTGCTTATTAAGCGTGTCCAGGCGACACGACATCAGATCCTGATAGTAATTTGTACTCCCAATGCTTGCATAAAAGATGTATCTTTATCGAGGCTTTGCGTGGTTCATCGTTTTCTCAATTTTAGTCCGGCTTGTTCATAGACGTAAATCTTGCTGATGTTGGGCCGGCCCTGGGCCATTCGATAAAGAGAGCTTAAGTATTCCAAGAATGGTAGCTAGCACCGATGATCCTGTTCTTCATGCCAACGAACGTCAAGTGGTCGTGCAGGCAGCTGCAGGGACCAGAGCGAGGAGGCCGGGCCAACTTCCACCTTTAGGAGAGTTCCTCATGGCTCAATATCCTTGACAGATACTCAACTAGTACCTGCAGATCAAGATATAGACTTGGAGATTCTTTAAGAGGAGAGTTCAAACTCAACCACCGAAAAATCATGGTCCCGCCGAGCCGACACGGAATCGGCTGACGATGAGTCAGGTCAACTGGGCAAGACAAGCTTTCCTTGTGTATGCATCTTTTGACATACTCAGGATGCATATGAGGTCATCCGTGTGATAAGAACAATCACGCGTGTGTCCTGGGCTTTATCACTTGAGCCAGTCGGTAAAACGAAGTATAAAAAGGTGGGAGTTGCCATGATGTATCCGCATACGTACGATCACAGCAGCAAGAAGTATCCAGATCTGAGATACTCTACGCTTCAAGACCTTGATCAGCTAGGCTGATGCTCCAAGATTTCTGGCTCTGCATCCAAAGCGTGTCTGGTTGGGCGCACCATTATGAGCGACATCGTCAAATTCAGACACGCGCTGAGGATTCTCGGACAAACAAGCAGTAATTCTTTACATAGAGGTCAGAATGTATTCATTTCTGGTGCATCTGACGTGTGCTCGTGATCAATAAGGTGTTGAAGGGAACGCTGTCTTATGTAATCACCTTAGCCTCCGCTCCCCAGCGTCACCGACACCACCGACATCACCGATCATCAACCGCCAGCAAACCGCGCAACAACATTCCTCAGCTTCCCAACACCCGCCACACCCGAACGTACCCCCCAAATTCACCGTCGAACTCTCCGCCACATACCCACCCTTACCGCCCCACGCAACGCCTCCACCCGCCTCACAGCGATCTCCGCAACACCCCCGAGCACCACCACCGCCGCCAATATGTCCGATGCCTACGAGCGCGAACGGTACGCCTTTTCCACTCCCCGCAGCTTCTCTGGCATAGAAAGGCATACAAAGCTTCGGGAAGGAAGAGAAGACAAAGCCAGAGCTGATAATGTCATAGGCAGAACAACTCCCGCCTAGACGAACTCGCCAACAAAGTCACAGCGCTACGCGGTGTAACAATAGACATCTACGACAACGCGCAGGACCAGGGTGTTATCGACAGCACTGTACGTCGTCACC
>Ga0247733_1000315_pt1 | contig 28401 bp, 36 predicted proteins | sample UWRJL043104R2_FD_180932 | JGI IMG/M metagenome (GOLD analysis project Ga0247733, IMG submission 180932) | Plant litter microbial communities from Arlington Agricultural Research Station in Wisconsin, United States - UWRJ-L043-104R-2 | ecosystem: Environmental > Terrestrial > Plant litter >...
AGGGGTAGTGGTGGTGGGGGAGGGGGGGGGGGGGGGGGGGGGGGATTGGGGCCGTCAATGTGAATGCTGGACTGTCCGTTGACAGGGAGATCGTTGTTAAGGCAGGCAGGGGGAGGGAGGGGAAATGGGTCATGGGTCAATAGGATGGGCCCGCTCATAGGTCGACAAGAGTGAAGTCGGTAAAGGCGTAGGTGAAGGGCGAAGGGCTTGGGCGTTTGCTATTGTGCCTCTGAACGGCGACATCGGCCCTTGTGCAATGTGTTACATCGGTGAGGAGGAAAGCGGTGATGATTGTCCACTTGTGAGGGTCTATTGAGGTGGATCTGTAAAGTGATGCTCGTGAAGCGGTGTAGGCTAGTCCGTCATGGTGGGTGTTGCGGAGTACCCGGTGTGGCCATCGATTCCGCCATGTCTACCCGCATGGCTCGCGATTTGGTGCCTTGACCTATTGCTCTTGAAGATGGCGGACCCCCCTTGGTGCATGTCAATCCTCGTGAATTAGGATCGATGTCACAATAGGTGGGTTTGCTGTTGGGCAGAATGCTGTGATGAATAATTGAAGCTCAGTTGAAGTAAGAAGCCCGTGACAGCTTTACTCACGAAATGGTGCAATGTCGTCCAGAGTTTGGGCAAACGAACGAGGAAATACTGCTGTGTTGACACCGTGTTACATACTAGAGCAAAACGCGAGAGGTAAACCGTTGCACGAACGAGGAAGCGACGACCCTGGGCAAGGTCCACATATGGGTGTCCGGCAATGCACCTAGAAGAGAGGTACGCGCATTAGTCAAGCACTGCGCTTCCCGGGAGCCAGATGTTGGGCAATCCATGAATCCAAGTGGTGAGAAAATATCTTGATAGTACATTCTAATGCACACTCCGGCCCGTCAAGCTCCTTCCCCTTCCCCTTCCCCTTCCCCTTCCCCGTCTGCTTCTCCTTACCAAACGCTTCATATATACATCCCTCATTGCCTAGTGAGCACCGCTCTTTGCGTTTGCGGCCCTCTTCGACACGACCAAGGCCTCGAGGTCCTCGCGCTCCTTCATCTCCGCCTCGATCTCCTCGACGATCTTGCTCAGATACGGGGTATCCTATTTGGTTAGCTTCTTTCTCCGTCAGTTGGCTTTCCTCGTGAGGCTCACTTCTTCCGGCTTGGTCCACTCGTTCTTGGCTAGAAGCTGGTGGGATACGGAGCACTGCGATATTTAGCTATACGCTTCACGCCCTTGTAGCGGCATCGATCGTACCTGGAAAGCGCGGCGCAGACGGAAAACGCGGTCGTAGGCGTCCTTTGGCGGCAGTCGCTTGAGGGCGAGCTGGACAGTGTCGTTCTCCTCGGGGATCAGGTCATCGGCTCTGCGGAGGCATGGACGTCAGTACATTGAGCCAACAAGGCGAGGTGTCCAAAGGAAAGGAGTGGCTCCTCTAGCGCATCCGAAACACATTGGTATGGTTGATTGGGGGCGCGTACCTCAGTCCCAGCTGCCTGTAGCCCGCGGCATTGATGTACCAGTTGGCGAGCGGCTGCACCCACTTCTGCAGCCACGGCCGCTTGAGGATGAAGGGGGCGAGGGAGGGCGCGGACATGGTGTCGGACGGGTTGCAGCGTGTTCTGCGCGGTGTGCGGGCGGCGAGGGCGGGTCAATTGGTGGCGCGGCGGGTTGAGGAGAGTTGATGATGAGGTCTGGCAAAGCCTTGAAGCGAATTGGCTCAAGCGCGCGCGCGCCAAGGCCTACGGCTCCGAGCTCTGGCGTGCTGCGTGGGCTGCAGCAGCTTCGACATCCGGATTTCCCCACTCCAGACTCAACCTCCCGCGTGTGCTTGTGCCGCCGGACAGCACCGCTGCACGACCACGCCGACTCGCCAATTGCTGTGCACCGCCGAAATCGCCTTTGCTCTACCTATATCTCCTTCGAGCTCACCACGGCCTCCTCTCTGCCCGCGCCTGTCAATGGAGCTGGTCAATCGCTAGCCATCGTGTCACTCGAGTGCTGCGGGGCTTCCGCACACTGAGGCACTGAGGGGACGACGGCCTGTAAGATAACCTCCGCCTCTGCACCATGTACCCTCCTCTAATCAATCTGCCATGGCCAGCCTGCACCATGTCAACCGACGACCCCGAGCCGCCGCCGTCCCCGAGTAGACCCCCCAGCGAACGGTATGCGCCGACCGCTGCGCGACTACCTGCCCGCGACTCCACGATGCCGAATCCGAATAGAGCCGCACACTCTAGCCTCGCCCTGAGTTTTGCCTCTCTACCCAACTCGAGCGTCAATGCTGTCTGCGGTGCTGCCGCCGGTATCGCTTCGGGCATCGTGACCTGCCCGCTCGACGTCATAAAAACACGCCTGCAAGCCCAGGGTTCCTGGCGCCCCCGAAATAATGAGCGACCAACCCACGCGGTCTACAACGGACTAGTCGGCACGGCGCGAGTGATATGGACACAGGATGGCGTGCGTGGCATGTACAGAGGGCTCGGCCCGATGCTGCTCGGGTACATTCCGACATGGGCCGTCTACATGAGCGTATATGACTTCTCCAAGGATTTCTTCTATACGCGAATGGGTGAGTAGATGCCACACGCTTTCACGTTCTGGCTGACACAGTGCGAAGAGAACAAATGGCTCTCGCGGATTTGCGCATCCATCGCTGCCGGTGCTTGTTCTACCCTGGCAACCAATCCGATATGGGTCATCAAAACTCGATTGATGTCCCAAGTGAGTGCTCGTGCTTCGGATGAGCATCGCCCGCCGTGGCAGTATCGGAACACCCTTGACGCGTTCCGCAAAATGTACACCCACGAAGGGTTTCGAGCTTTCTACTCCGGCCTAACACCAGCACTCCTTGGACTCACTCACGTCGCAATACAGTTTCCGCTTTACGAATACTTCAAAATGTCGTTTACTGGCCTGGAGATGGGGCAGACTGCGTCGGCAGGCAGCAATGTACACTGGGCCGGTATTTTGGGAGCCACGGTCCTCAGTAAGATCTGCGCAACCTCGGCTACTTATCCTCACGAAGTCCTTCGCACTAGACTTCAGACACAGCAACGGACCCTTCCTTCACCTTCGCACAACGACATATCGTTTCGCGGCGGCCATCAGGGTCGTGGGTACATTACTCGTGGCCCAGGCACCGCATCGTCCGACGGCATGATCAACCTCCCTCGGTACCGTGGTGTCTGGAGGACGTGCGTCACCATCTTGCAAGAAGAAGGCTGGCGCGCCTTCTACAACGGCATGGGTACGAATATGGTCCGAGCTGTCCCGGCCGCCGTGACTACGATGATGACGTACGAGACACTGCGGTCGATGCACCAGAGGCTGAAGAACGAAGAGGAAGAGTCAAGACATCGAGAACCAGAGTCATGATCATCAACTTACATTTATCTTACAGCCGGTGGTCGAGTTCTATCTTCTAGGCGTTGTGTATATTCCGGGAGCGCGATATCCTCGTCGGCATGTTTGCTTTCGCTTTGCTTTCCTCTTTGTTTGTACATAACCGGGCAGCATTTGGGCGGTATGGAACACCATTGGCAGGCATTGGAGCTAAGGCGTTCAGATGGATTTATGGTTGACAGCATAATGGAACATTCTGTCCTTGGTCGAAGGACTAGCAATATGTTTCAAAATCATTTTGCACAAAGCTGCCCCAATGATCTCGTGAAAGAGTCTCTTGAATTCAAGCGTGCATCACCGCGAGGGAAGTTGGAACCAGTCATGATCTGCAGGCCAAGTTCCCTTGTTGCGGGAGGGAAGTAACAAGTACCGGCGAAGTGTGATATGATTAATAATGCGTCAGCACGAAGTCAGGTGCCATCGCGTATCATCAAGAAACCCCCGCGTTTCGCGTCCGGGCACCGCAACCTCTTCCACCGTTCGATGCTCTTTCGCACAGCTACCTCCAATCGATTCACGCCTTCTGAAGTAAGTGGATCGTTGGACTGAAAGGCTCGTTAAGCTAATTGCGTGGAGATCTTACATCGCTTTCGCGCGTCACGACATTCACGGCCCAACATGTCGCTCAGACGCTCCGCGCGCATCTCGACGAGTGCTGTTGATGCAGCGCCTAAACAAGAGGGTGGAGCCACTGCACAAGCATCATACAGCAAAGTGAAGAAACCAACAGCGACAGCAAGCACATCGACGAAAAAGCGGAAAGGCAGAGCTTCAGTAACGTCTCCAACGACGTTACCGCCCACCAACGACACCACCACGATCAAAGCCGAAAATGAAGCCACCTTCGCCATTCCAACACTCCCCGTAACACCCCTACCTAAACGCCGCAAACCCACCAAACTGGGAGAGTCTCCCATCAAACCGCCCCCATTCACACCCACACCGTCTGGAGTCGGCCTACTCGCCGGCTCATCACAATTAGAACTAAACCACCCCCTCGAGGACCTCGCGCGCTTCAAATCCCGGCCCGCAGACCCTCACGCTACCAACGCTCCCCTATCCACCCCAGGCGGCTCACGCGTCACAGCGTACACCTCTTCCGAGTCACCCATCAAAGCCTCCCCACCACCAACCACGCCCTCCTCTTCCCAACAAGAAAATGTGTCACCGAGCAAGAAGCGCAGAACTCCCGCTAACCCTGTGCTTCCCCCGGACGTTGGTGTGGTGCACCCTCCTACATCTACGATTGATACGCTGTTGGATGATGCGTGTAAGTTCCTTTGTGAGGTAGATTCGAAGTTGAGGCCGCTGGTTGAGAAGCATCGATGTAAGATGTTTACTCCGGAGGGGTTGAGGGAGGTGGTGGATCCGTTTACGGCGTTGGCTAGTGGCATTATGGGACAGCAGGTATGTGAACCTTCACTTTCGAGTCTGTTTCGTTTTTTGGTATGGGATGTTTGGAGTTGGGTAATATGGATGTGGCCATACTGCAGGGCAGGCCTACATGGTAGGGTCTGAGCAGGGAGATAGACTGTCATCCTATCGCTGCAGGGCAGAAATTTGTTCAAATCTTAGCGCCGGCATTGGAGTAGAGCTCAAACTGACATGACGATGTGTACAGGTATCAGGCCAAGCGGCAGCTTCCATCCGGAAGAAGTTCACAGCACGTACGTACTGCAAGAGAAAATCCGTCGAACCGAAGCTACCACCCAACTTACAATAAACAAGCGGGGATCGGATACGATTGCATATCTTAGGAACGAGTGCTGACTTCATCACCCCAGTCTTCACTGAAACCCATCCCTCTTTTCCAACACCCGCTCAAGTCCTATCCAAAGACCTCCCAACCCTGCGTACGTACCCACCCACACCGCGGGCACTTCCGCGCCTCAATCTGACACGTCTCACCCACATGTAGGCACCGCAGGCCTTTCCCAACGCAAAGCCGAATACATAAGCGGACTAGCCGAGAAATTTGACTCCGGCGAGTTTACCGCCCAAATGCTCATCAGCGCCAGCGACGAGGACCTTATCGAGAAGTTGGTCGCCGTTCGAGGGCTGGGACGGTGGTCCGTGGAGATGTTCGCTTGTTTTGGATTGAAGCGCATGGATGTCTTCTCCACGGGCGATCTCGGCGTGCAGTAAGTTCCCCATCCTATCCTGCAAGCTCTCTGCCTCCCGACAAGACTTCGCGAGCGGTGAGCGTGGTGGAGACCCAGAGCAAGGTCACAAGAATCTCATTAACGTCTAACTGCCAGGCGCGGAATGGCCACCTACATGGGCCGCGACACCTCCAAGCTCAAGGGCAAAGGCGGCAAGTGGAAATACATGAGCGAGCAGGAAATGCTCAGCATAGCGTCAAAGTTCTCGCCGTACCGGTACGTGCGTTGCGTCTAACTCCGCCGCGCCTCATCCCCAAGCCCAGTTCCTCCCTTTGCAGCTCCCGTTCTACAAGCCCGGCTAACCTAGACAGATCGTTGTTCATGTGGTATATGTGGCGAATCGAGGACGTTGACATCAGCGTCATGCAGAGTACTTAGCGGCGCTGATGGGGAGGCGGGAGGCAGTGGGACGTAGGGATCGGAGGGTTACAGTGCGTTGCGTGTGCATGAGGACTTGCATTTTTCTCGCGCTGGGAGGAGCATGTGTGGTTTGGGGGGCACCAAATATGTCAATTTGTATTGTTTACTTGCGACGAGACTTGCTTCCGCCTCGTATATGCCAGTCGACATCGTTGAAGCACGTCGGGAAAGAGAGGTTGTCCAGGCGATCTTCGCAGCTGCAAGTTCGCCGGGAGAGATTGACAGTCATGTCTCGCCTCTCCCGTGACTTTATCTGTCTTTACTGTGCCTGTCACACTGAGTCGCTGTTGTTGCCTGAAGCGTGACGAGCGACTGCGGGCATGCACGACATGCACGACATGCCCTACTTCCCTCAGGCTGTAGACCAGGCCGTCGTTGTTGGACTGTCTTCGCCCTGGTGCAAGGATCCCCGGCCCCAACTGGCGGGCCCAACCCATGTCGACAGGTCGATAAAGTCCATTTTTGGGTCGGTTCTATGTTGTCAAAGTAAGTGCGGTCCAAGAGGGCACTAACGGAAGCATCCCGCATTCCATCCGCACGCGCATTGCCGGACAACGACTGCCCCTTGGGATAGTCCAGTATAGTGTTGACCTTGCGCAACACCCGCACTCTGTCACACAACGACGCCGCCTAGCCAGTCTAGGCTTCTCGTATGTCGAACATGGTGGCCTCATCGGTGATCTTGTGCCGCGAGGCTAGGATGATGACCAGCGGCGAGGGTCGTGATCCGACGCATTCGATTACGCGGGGAGCCGTTGGCAATGGATGTTGCGAACTTGTTCGGGAACGGCGCCCAGAAAACCGCAAGATCCCTGTCGAGGATAGTTGATTGGAGGGGAGATTTTAGGGAAGTACGAGGCGGGCGGGCGGGTGCAGGGGGGCTGAACCGTGGATCGAGCATGTAGGGGGTCAGAAAGAGGCGCGTTGTGCTACTTTTGAGCTGGACGCGGCTGTGAAGGTTCTTTTCAAGAGATGGAAGGGTCAATGGGTTGCAGGACATCCTGGATGAGTGGGGTCGCGACGTAAAGAGTAAGCCTATGGGGGTTGAGGTAACAGGTAGAATTGAGGTTGAGACTGCAGTTAGTTGCGCGACATTGTAACACGCAGCGCTCAGCAGCGACGGAAGTGTGGCGGCTAAGGCGATAGAAAACCCCAGAAGCCCGAGGGCCAGCTGCAGTGGTCCAGGGTGGTGCATCGGAGAGTACGCCGGTGTCGCGTTGGTGTGTCGTAGGACGAGCAGACTGCATGAGCAAGGCTAATGCGGTTTGGTAAGGGTGTCTTGCTAAGGGTGCCACGACGTCCCGCGAGGCATGACGAGTTGGTGCCATATCAGTCAAGTGATAGCAAGGTCGACCTGACTTCCAATGTCGGAGCTCTGTTGGAGGCTGTATGGCAACGGCACGAAGTAGGATCGAGCTTGACTGCCGAGATGCTCAGACTGCAGCCTGAAGACTTGGTCATGCTGTGGACAGTGGTGATCAGAGACATATTCCAGGCCACAAAGGGGAGCAGACTCGAGCTTTGACTCCGGTGTCAATATTGGTTGATCGTCTTTGAGATGGGCTGAGCAAGTGGGGAGAATGGGAGTTCGCATATGCAATGAGCATAACGTCGTCATTGCATAACAAGTAGTAGGTGTGGTATATGTCAGGGAGCATGCAATTGCGCTTCGACAATCCCTGGATCGCCGGGTGTGGAGATTTCGCGTGATGTTGATCAAGATTAGCAGGATGCGAATCTCAATTTTAGCGAGGTTGTTATCATACAATAGGGGTGCTCTGCTGGTTGCGGGCCTGCAAGCATGGCACTGCGCGCGTCGGCTCGCTCGAGCCAGGAACAGGTGCTGATTACTACTGTAGGAAAGAGAAGTCGTCGTCGGCGAGACAGCGGACTGGCGAAGCATGTCTGGGGGACGCTAGCACGCGATCGGCGGCGCTTGACTTTTTTTGCTCGCCATGGCAGATGCGGAAGAAATCTTGTTATTCTTAGCGGGGGCGGCTGCAGGGCCAAGGACGCTCGGTGGGAGAGAAGATGACGACGCCTTCGAATGCATCTTCCGTTTCGTCGATGGCAGCGGGAGAAGGCGTTTCCCGGCTGAAACGCGGAGTCGGTTGATGGGTGTCAAGCAGTGCCGCACAGCGCGAGCGGCAGGCAGCGCGCCCGACGTCTCACGCTGGAACAGAAGCCGTGGAGAGGCGATGCGGCCAGGCGCACGACAAAACGGCGTGCGGCGCTGGCTCGCGGCGGATGGCGGCAGCAGGTGTGGCGTTTGTGCTTGGAAGAGCCGTGAGGCCCCCTCTGGCCACCGGCCAAGGAGGCCTAGGGAAGCGTTGGGATGTCGCGGTGGCTTCCATGAATGTAAGGCCATGGACAATGTCATGGCCGTGCGAAATGGGGCATGATCCGGCCGGAGACCGCAGGCAGGGGGACATCAGGATCTGGTAGGGCAGGGTGGGGAGACGCTGTTGCACGCCCAGTGGTCTGCGACACTGGCAGGTTGGCATTCCGCGAGCCCGAGATGCCACGGCCTCGCCGCGCCGCGCATCAAGAAGAAGGGCAGCACGAGGTCGCGATCGGATTGCCCAACGCAAAGGCAACTCGGCGCAAGCAACTCGGTCCAAGCAAGCGGCACGAGTGCAAGCCTTGCCCGAACTCGCGCGCAGCACCCAGCACCCAGCAACCCCAGCGACCCCAGCACTTTGCCCATCGCTGACCCCCCCGGCACGGGCCCTGTTGTTCCTATCGGCGCTCCAACAATCCAAACAGTGCCAGGCCCGAGGCGGCCTTGCCCCGTTCGGCTAGCGCGCATGGTCCGCGCCTGCTCCTTTTTCTCAGTCGCCCGTGGCTACTTCCCCCTTCCTCATCCACTCTCGCTTTTGTTGCGGCGTCGCTTTCCATAACACTTGCCTTCGTGGGGTCTTTATTTAATTCTGCAGTTGTTTCATTCCATCCTTCTCCGTCAATCGCTCAACATCTTCGACCACAGCACAACTTAGCAAGCCCACGCCCAAGCAGTCTTAATATCCCAGGTGCGTCCGTTGCACAACCTCCACTCCGCCGCGTCGCTGACCCTCTCGCAGTTACCGCCTCGTCTCCACCCGTCCATAATGTCTCCCCTCACGAGACTCGCGCTGCCTGCGCTCGCCATCATCGGCGCCGTCTTTGGTACGTCGTCCTCGCGCCACGTCGCACCCGGACCAAACTGACCTGTCCGTCCTGCAGCCCAAAGCGACGACTGCTCAAGCGACGACACCTTCACAATCCAGAACGCCGGCGATGCATCAAAATTGGGCGCTTGCTCGACATGGTCTGGCAACGTGGAGATCTCGTCGGAAATGACCGACGATGTCCTCATCGACGGCGAATTGGCCTCCATCGACGGCGACTTCACCATCTCGGGCAACAGCGGTCTCAGGCGCGTGCAGGGTGACAGCCTGAAGAACATCACGGGAGAGTTGAGCGTCGACAACGTTCCGGAGTTGTCTGCTTTGGCCTTCCCCCAGCTCACCTCCCTCGGCTCGCTCAAGCTGAACGGTCTGCCCAACCTCCGCAATCTAGAGTTCACATCGCAGGTCACCACGTGCCCTGTGATCCGCATCGAGAACACACAGCTGCAGGACATCAACGGCATCAACGTCGACAAGGCAGAGAGCATCTTCATCGCGAACAACAAGGGTATCGGCAACATCACCATGGACGTCACCAACGTCACTGACTTCCTGACTCTCTCCTTCAACAACGAAGACGTCGATGTCTCGTTCCCCAAACTGTTGCAGACCAAGAACGCCACGTTCCGTGCCTGTGGCAGCATCCTGCTGCCTGCTCTGTCCAGGGTCTCGCCCGGATCCCTGGGTATCTACGAGAGCAAGCTCGAGTCCATCTCTTGCCCGAACCTGACCACCATCGCCCAGGATCTGACCATCAACCAAAACTCGGACCTCACCAACATCACCTTTGCCAAATTGGAGAAGGTCGGCGCCAGTCTGCAAATTGCCAACAACACGGAACTGCACAAGATTGACGGCTTCCCCAAGCTTACCGAAGTCGGTGCTGCCCTTGATATGAGCGGTGACCTCACCGAGTAAGTGCCAACATGACATGCCATTCGTGCAACACTAACCGATCCAGGGTCGAAACCCCCGAGATCAACTTCGTCAAGGGTGTCTTCAACTTGCAATCCACCGCCGACCTCGGAGATTCCTGCAAGCCCTACGACGACAACAAGAAGAACCTCGGCCCCGCCCCCAAGTACGTGTGCAGTGGAAAGCTTGACGAGGCCCGTACCGCTGGTGGAGGCACCTCCGGCGGCAGCGACAACAAGACCAGCGCCGCTTTCTCCTTCCATGTCCAACCTACGTATCTTGGTTTCGTTGGTCTTGCCGCCGTCTTGCTCGTGTAAATTGCTTAAGACGCTGGCGTTCCCGCATCTGCGGTGGTAACACTTCATCGACCATCTGGTTTCCTTTTGCAGCATCCTAGCATACACCGTGCAAGCCACGGGCGCTCGGTGGGCCTTTACGCGGACGAGGAACTTGTGGGCAAGGAATAATGAACCAGTATGCATCAATTGTATGTATCATTGGCTACGACGGACGGGGCTTAGTAGATTTTAATTTGTTGCACACCTTGGCATGCCTTCTCCCAGACTGATCCGCGCGCGCGGGTAGATATTGGATGGACACAGCACATGGAAAGTGCTCACTCTCTTTCACTTTCGTGTCTATAAGTATGGCGTTCTTCGCTCATGTACGCTACTGTAGCAATGCATTTCTCGTCAATAGTTAGACCGTACACGAATCTTTCCGATAACACCGTCCTTGCACTTCTCCTCACCTGTTACGTCAGTCTTGGCAACATCTCCCCATCTGAGCTCTCCCCAGTCCACTCCTGCATGCTCGAGCCCCCCAGCGGGGAAGAGGGAGCGCTTCCACAGTCGCCCTTCTGACACTCGTCTTTTCGCACTGCAGTGGAACTCTCTCCGCTCCCTCCTTGGTTAGCGTCAATGCTTGCTTTTCCGCATCTCGCCCGTCATCCAAACGCCACCTTCAGTCCAGAAGCAGAGACGTGCACCTTCTCCCGGTCCTCGCAAACCGAGCTTCGTGCAGACCGCAGACCAGGTTTGGGGCCAACAGGCCCTGGTTCCTTTTGCTCGATCGATCTGGCAGCCACCGATCCTACGCTGGTTGCGAATCGAGAAAGAGGGACAGCTCGCCCCCCCGGATCCAGATGGCGACGCTGAGACAAGCTCGAAGGAGAAGAGCGGGCAGCGATGGCCTGCACGTTCTGGGGTCTGACAACGTTGCTCTACATGCATTGCCCGTCGCCGCTATCGCCGTTTCTTGTCAACAGGTACCTATGCAGCGCCGTGCTCGGGAGCGTAATACTAGCGGTGAAGTTGAGGTTGCGTGTTCGTTGGTTGGGCCCAGGGGGTCATGTCGAAGAGTTGGGATCCAAGGGAGACCCTGCGAGCCTATTGTCTCACCGTTGGGCCGGCAAGGGATATGCACCGCGAGATTCGACTTCTCCACTCCGCACCCCACAGCTTGTCTTTGGTGGTGTCGCACCGCGCTAAGCACTGGCGCTAGGTGGGATTAGGATCGTCTATGTTGGTTGTGCTCAGAGAGCTCGCTGCTTTCTCATGTGAGATGCCCATGATGTTTGGTTCTGGATTCTGCACATGGGTCGTTCTTTTTTGCGGGAGGGTTGCAACGGGGCTAGAGGGGCGTCCCGCCTTCCGCGAGCCGCGGGGATGCGGGCGTTGTTCGTAGTGAACAGTGGCTGTCGTTGCGAGACATAAAGAGCAGCTGGCCGGAGTCTCGAGTCATTCTTCCTTTTCATCACCTCATATTTCACGTCAGAGCAGCCAGTTGACATTGTCCACCTTGTGCCCCTTGCCTCTTTCAACCATCTCTCGCCTTCTCTCACACTTCACCATGTTCGTTCAACGGATTGGACAATGCCCACCCGTATCTTCGTCCGGCACATTCTCGCAGCAGATCCCCATTCATGCCCGGACCGAGCCCGATCAATCTACCTCGACCCCGTTTGCGGCTACGCCTCTTGACCAGTGTGTTCCCTTGTCATTGCCATTTGAACGAGCACTGATCGTTGCAGGTCGTTTCAGCACGTCACACTGCCCTCATTCCACGAACTGGACTCGTTTGCACGCTCTGGGGATTCTGAATTAGGAAGACGATCATCCGACGTCTCCCTCGCTTCGACTACCTCATCCATAGGACTTCTCCAGAGGTCCGTTACTGCACCACGCCAGCGAACAATTGAGCGAGTGCAGCAAATCTGCGACCATATCCCTCACCTGGAACATCGCCACCCATACTTCCCGACACCCGATCACTCCCCAGTGCAGTCGCCCGTCACCGCTCCACGCCGCATGTCAAAGTCAAAGAAGCCACGGCGGTCTACCCGCGGAGTAGTGAAGACGTCTCGTGCCTGCGAATCCCCCGAAACTTTTGGCGGGGTGGACTCTCAGGAGGAAGAAGAGACCGAACAGAGCCGAGCCGAGAGACTGCAAGCTGAGATCAAGGCAGAGCGAGAAAAGGTCGCTCGGTACGACCTAGCTCGCGCTATCGCCGGTGTGCAGAATGTCCTGCTCACCATCAATCCGAAATTCCCGCAGTTGGCGACCCCTGTGCCGGGGCGGACTGGCCTTCGTGAATTGAAGTCGAACAATGTCAACAAGGATATCAGGAAGGCAGGCCTCGTTCCACTGTACTATAACAAGATTGACGTTCTCGGTGGCACAGAGGCGGTATTGGTACAAGACAACGAACTCCTCGAACGGACTGTCGACTACATGAAAAACATCGGCAAGCCTGAAGCGGTCCCCTGGCACGAAGCGGCTGAAATGCTGGAACGGGCGACGCAGAATCGTGGGTGTGAGGCCTTTCAGATGCCGCAGTTCTTCCAATCGAGCCCCCCGCTATGAAGTTGCTCTGTCTCTGGAGTTGGTTTTCTGAGCGACTTTCACGGCTTCTTGTTTGCTTCAATTTTCATTTCCACAGCCTTTTCGTGCTGTAAGCACCGGTAGTGTGGCACACTTGCAGCATTTTCTGTCAGCGCGCGCTCAAAAGTACAGTCATTTTATGGTGTTGGCGAAGAGACCTCTTTGTACATCTTGTTGCCTTTTCTCCTTGGGTGGATCGGATCGCCCGAGCACAAGGCATCGCTTCCTGTCCTTTCCGTTTGCCGTTTCTTTGCTTATTGGGAAGGGCTGTCTGAATTCCATTGGTCATATCACGGCAGATGTTACCACGGCCTCACATACGTCACGCATTTCGGGTTCTGTTTTACGTCTTATACCTTAACGTCTAGTATGTAGTGATAAGCACTCAGTAAGAAGCCGTCGGCAAGGCACTTAGCTCCAAAAAGGACGCAAATAATGGAATCCAGTATACCATACCATGGCCTTTGCATTTTCAGCCCCAAGCCCAGTCTCACAGTTTCAAGCACAATGCTTCAGATTGACACCTTCGCTCTCCATGCTCTCTCCGCCTGCACTTTTATTTTTCCTCGGTGCCGCCATGTCCGCGCCTCGCCTCCCCCCGCTCGCTCCTGCAGAAATGATGGCTCACAGCTCCAACATTCCTCGCGTGGCTGGTCGGGCGTCAGCTGTTCGCTGTGCATGGTGTACATAGCGCATGCGTCCAAACGGTCAGAAGAGTGCTGCTGGGGAGACGAGTAGCTTCCTATTGGTGGGAAACCAGACCGAGACTGGGGAGGTCTTCCCGCGACGCTTGGACTCCATTGACGTCTCGTCTTTGGACCCGCTTGTATGTACAATACATCCTAGTCCGGTCGTGTAACCACACTTTGCGATTGGAAAGATGTGAAACTGATTCACACGTCTGAATCTTGTGATGCAAGCCCTCGTTGGTGTTTTCTGGGCTTGCGACGTGCTGCCTGCGACGTGCTTCTAGTGAGCGTCTATGCCCGTGTCCACTAAGGATGGTTCCGAGGCATTTGAGTTGAAGTGCGTGGAATGTGTGAGGAGAAGATACGACTGGGAGAAGAATTAGATCCTGGATCATACCAATCAGCAGAAGTGCTAGCTCCACCGGAATTGACTCCCCGTCCCCCTAGTGGCCGCTACGTGCGTCTTGTGGGTCTACTGCTTTTGGCGATGGGCAGGCATGCGGGCGGCATGTTGACGCTGCTGCTATTCCTCCCTCACCCGCCTGCTCTACCACATCCACGGGTGTGCACAAACATGGAGGCCACGTCGACTTTGGGCGTCTCGATTCTCAATATGGCAATCTGCAGGCTGCTGATCAGACGAGTGGTCCGCGGAGGTTTCGGGTCGAATGCGATGGTGGTCTCAGTCTGACGGAGATTTTGTGGTCTTACAAGTGATTCGATGAGACTCGGCCAGTTATTTTCGAGCTGCGCGTATGTCCGATGGACAGAAGTATGCATGTGGACATGGAGGTACGTAGAGACAGGCGAGCAGAAATCGATGAAGGGAGAGATGTGGTCACAGCCTGTATGTGGTGCTACGGCGGCAAGATGCATCTTTGACGAGATTCCCGTCATTCTGTGGGTTGCCGTTCGGATGCTACATCTGACGAACCTTTGCATGGTTCTGATATACAGATTCTCCCGGGGTAGACTTCCGACAGTATTCGCTTGGTGGCGCCTATCTCGGATGCGGGGCAGGCATGGGTTGGATTGAGCTGTTTGAGGTGGCACGGAAGTCTGTCGGGACGAGGACGAGGATTTGAAGCGATGGATGGCAGCTAACCTCGCTAGAACAAAGCCTCTCGCGAGTCAGGTTTGAATGAGCAGAAGATCAAGGCTAGGTGGGACTAAGGCTTTGAAACACCGAAATTGGGGTTCTTTTGCTCATGTAAGAGAACTCGGTTTGGCGAGAATATCTGCCCGGCGGTGGAGTGGCTTGGACACGAATTGTGGACGAGCATGAGGTTCCTGGGCTTGTTTCGGATTTGAAAGTGACGAGCGTGTGAACACGGTCATGCCGTGGCCGGGTGAGTGGCCGAGAAGCTTGGTTCGTTGTATGCATGGAGTCTGGTCTTGATTCCCGAGCAGGTCGAGTCCACGGAGTGCGTACTCGCTGTTAGCCGGTGGCCAGAATACGGTTTCTCATCATATGACCTACAGGGTGGCAAGGCGTCCGACTGAGAGTGGGCAATTGAGGACTTTGAATACCTTATATGGGCCTTGAGGAAGACTGCCAGGCCGTCTGCGGATAATCTGTCAGACTGACTTTGTTCCTAACGCAGTGAGTGTGATGAGAAGTGGTGCTCTCTTCGGCCAATCTGACGTCAACAAAGTCACACCCACGACTGGTCCGTCATGTCCGCCTATCTTTAGCACTGTCTATTCGAGTCGAAGGAGAACATGCCGATGATACTGGGCGAAGTGTTGCGCCATGATCACCATCGAGGGACCTGCGGGAGTGGCGGCCGATGACGTTGCTGATTGGCCACGTTGCCGAGCGGGAACCGACAGCCTTCACGTGTGACTGACAAGCGGGTGATCGCGTGTGTATGTAGCGCAGCATTCCGTACGCAATGGTACTTCTGACGATGGATGGCGATGGGATTAAACTCCCCATACTGGCATATCCAACCCTCAATTGTCAATTAACAATGAGTGCAGAAGCTCCTGAGTGTCGTTACAGGCATGCGCCAATCGCCAGCGATCCCTGTAGCGACCAGCGCGCATCAGTTGTGTTTACGCGACTCTTTCGACTGACCGTCGTCCCCCTCATTCACCGTCCAGTCATTACTGCCTCATTTCTCTCGAGCCGGTTCACTTCACCGCGCGCTCTTTCCTGCTGACGGCTTCCCTGCGGCCGCGCCTGCCCTTTCCCTGGCCAGTGACCATGGTTCCCGCGTCGCGCACTCACGGTGCAAGCTCACCTCCCAACGCAACGCCGCCTCGACTCGCCCCTACCACTGGGAAAAAACCCTACAACCTCGATGCCTTGCAGTCGTCACCAATCCACACCCAGCGCCAGACGTCCAGTACCACCAACATACGAGCACGAAACTCCAGTGTCCGCATATCGCAGAGCAGAGGGGACGACGAAGAGGATAAGAGCGTCGAGGTCGTCTCACGCATTGCCAGCATGTTTGTGGGTAAGGGCGCTTCCTGGAAAACGGCTAGGGCACGTCTTCCGCCGAGTAGGCACGTATGGCATGTGCTGCGGAGTACAAGGACGTGGCTGGCGGTGGGATTGCTCACAATCATTGTACTGCTCTGGCGGTCCATGGGGCCCGCGGCGGGGGAGATGCAGAGGTACGCATGCTGTTTTCCGCACAACCGGAATGGAAGAGATGAGCCTGAAGTATACGTTGAGTGTGAGGGGCAACTACTAATCGCCTTCCAGATTCTACTGCTGGGGTCCTTCGACGTCGCCAATGCGCATGACACCAGACGAGAATATAGAGTGGCATCGGCACCTTCAAACTCCCGTCATATTCAATCCGCACAAACCGATCGAAATCAACGCGACGTTGATAGAGCACGTCAATCTGAACAAAGTCAAGTCTACGCCGGACGCCCTCAAGAACGGGGAGCGGATTCTCATCTTGACACCTCTACGTGACGCCTCGTACTACCTTCCACAATACTTTGACCTGATTAGCCAGCTCACTTATTCACACCATCTGATAGACCTTGCATTCCTGGTCGGCGACAGTACGGACGATACCATGGCGACTTTGTCAATAGAGTTGGAGCGGGTACAAGGGAACGACGAGAATGCGTTCCGATCAAGTTTGATCGTGGAGAAGGACTTTGGCGTCTCGTACTCGCAAGAAGTGACAGACAGACACAGCTACGAGGCGCAGGGCCCACGACGGAAAGCCATGGCCAAAGCGAGGAACTACCTGCTTGCGACCGCACTCAAGCCGGAGCATAGCTGGGTATACTGGAGGGATGTGGATATTAAGGATAGCCCCAAGGAGATTATCGAGGATTTTGTTGCTCATGATAGAGATATACTCGTTCCAAGTGAGTACGGCAAGCGAGAAGTTGATCATCTCTCCTGACAGTGAGCAGATATTTGGTTTCACAGATACGAGGAACGGGAAGGCAAGATGGTTGACATTGAGGGACGATGTACGTCTGATTCTTCACGATATATACACTCATCCGCTAATGCGCTCTAGTCGACTACAACTCCTGGCAAGAATCTCCAGAAGGCCTCAAGCTCGCCGCGTCACTGGACAAAGACGTCATCCTTGCGGAAGGTATAACCCCACTTTATACCCCTGGTGTGACCGTTTGCGACTGACATACCGCCCAGGTTACAAGCAGTTCGAGACCAAGCGCAAACACATGTGTCAAATGGGCGACTGGCGCAAAGATAAGGACGAAGAAATCACCCTCGACGGTATCGGCGGCGTCAACATCATCGTCAAAGCCGACGTGCACCGATCTGGCATTAATTTCCCAAGCTATTCCTTCGAGAACCAGGCCGAGACGGAAGGATTTGCTAAGATGGCGAAGAGAGCAGGGTATGGGGTATGGGGACTGCCGAATTACATCGTTTGGCATGTTGATACGAAAGAGAAGCCTGGGAATGCATAAGACGAGCTAGAGGGGAAACGGTGCATGGCTAATGACGCATTTACATGGGAGTTTTGTTTGGGTGTATCGGTACGATAGGAGACCTCGTCTGGGGTTGTTATGAATGAGTATGATATGTGGAGCAGATCCTACGGATGCTGCAAATCGCTGAGTCTTTCAGTCATGGCTGATGAGTGGGTGCTTGGTATCCTGTAGTAGTATAACCCGTAGGGCATGTGTATCTGTCGGTGATGCCTCGACCATACGAAGGGATGTCCCAGATGCAAACACGTCCAACACCTTATTCGCAAACATGAAATTCCCATCCATCAACATCGACCCCAGTGCCCGTTACTTCGACCCGGTTCTTGAGTGGGGCTCGAGACTGCCAATCGAATCAATTTCTTCCACCCTCGCCATTTACCGGCATTGCGTCTATACATCTCAGCATGATATTTGACGCAACCAACATCCGAGTCCACTTCTAGAACAGTGTAAGCCATGGGAAAGTACGGTCCGAAGTGGGAACAATCAAGCTCATTTGGTTGATGGACTGATTCTTGACCCCTGTCTTCAGTTCTACAAAGTCAACTTGGTTCACGACTTCGTTAATAAAGATCAATTTAACGAACTAGTAGTCTGATGTTTGGAGAACCTTAAAACACCGATCGCATATGGGTCGTACAGAGAGCAATCTGAACAAGGTTTCCAAGCTTCTAGAAACAACGACCTCGCAATAGATCTCTAACGTTGAGTGCAGCTCAGTGAATTTGTGCCAATACAGAGAGAGAGAGAGACCAATTTGTATAAGTTATTAGCAAAGCTATTTACAGGACGTGTTCCTCTATACTCTACCAAATTACGTAGCAACAATTCCCCTCTAGTGCAAAAACTCTTTAAAAAACGACACAGCACATCTCTTAGCCCTCTCCAACCCATCCTTCTGCACTTTATCCTCCGGATTCCCCCTCGCCCCAAATCCGTGCTTCACCCCCGGATAATACACATACTCATACGGCACACCCAATGTTGGAATGACCTTATTAGCATACTCCTTCATCTCAGGCGTAAACGCAGGATCCATCTCCGGGGCTTGAATCTGAACCGGAACCTTCACTCCATCAATCTCGCTCTTCTCGAGCATACTTGGATGCGCAACGGATATGGCGTCGATGAGCGAAGGGTCGGCGCCGAGCTGGAAGCATGCCCATCCGCCGTAACAATACCCGATAGCACCGACTTTAGGATACTCTGCTTTGAGCGCTTTCGCGTTTGCTACCATCTCGGGGAAGCGTTTGTCTTTGCTGTGGCGGATCCCGAAAGCGCCCATATCGAAGGCGGCGCGTTTTTCAGGGTTGTCCATTGTATCCGGGGGAACGATTTCGTTCTCGAAGCTTTTGGTCATTAGCTATGTCATCTAGTTCTAGATTTGCGGTGGCGCTTACTAGTCAACAAGGTAAACGGTGGCATCGGCTTCCTTTGCGAAGTGGTCCGCAAGAAGACGCAAGTTCGTGAACGTCCACCCATAGAGATCGTGAATGATCAAGATGGCGGCGGATTTGGAAGTACCAGCGACATAGGCCTTGTTGTCGCCGAGCGTGGTCTCTTTGCCGGTCGGGGTACCGTTCCAGCTAAATCCCGTTTTGCAGTTCTCGCAAGACATGGTAGGCAATGTACTTGGTCAGGCTCGGAAGCGGTCGAATGGAGAGTTTGAATAGCGGATTTGAAAGAAGCGTTGAGTGGAATTGGTGACTTTGATCTATCGAGGTGTCTGCTATTTTATATCTATGGTCGTGATAGAGGTGGGGCAAATGCACCTCGAAGCACGTAATTGGACCGGCGTTTAGCTCTGCGGGAGACCGAACTCCCAAGACGTCGGCACTTGCCCTCTGCAAAGACCGACATGGCGTCATCAACCATCGTCCTGAAGCAGTTGCGCGGTGTTATCGCATGGTCGCGAGAGAAGACGGGAAACATCCGGACTTATCGCTCGAAGTTAAGTGAAACCATGTAGGTAACTCACGGCTACCGCCACCGTTGAAGTTAACATCCGAATCCGACTGAAAAGTGAATTCGCCTCATCTACGAAAGAGGTATGGTGTTACAAAAGAGACACTGCTATCTGCACTGTTTTGATGTTGATCTGAAAGAACGCCATTCCCATGCCCTGCCAGCTTGACGCTCAGCGTATCACCCCCAATGCCAAAAGATTGCCCGCATCCAACCAAACAGCGCGCCGTCCCAGTTCACCTCAAGAATCCTGCATCTCCACATCCTCCACCCCTTCCGCAACGCTATCCTCATCATCACCAAGAAAATTCTCCTCCGAGGCAACCTCAATGACCTCGACGCTCTCTTCCACGCTCTCTTCAACCTGTTGCGTGGCCACGACCTCAGCCTCTCCCGCATTCACCAATTGCTGTAACTGCGCCTGGCGCTCGGCCTGACGCTCTTCGTTGATCGACTGGACCGCTGCTGTCTCAGCTGCCATAAGCCAGTCATCTAGCCTGTGCTTCTCGACATGAGTCCTAAAGATAGCTTCGTCTAGCGCGTTATCCCGCATAATGGGCTGTCTCAGATCCTCAGATGCGAAGCGAATGCAGAGGTCGCCATCGGTGCACCCGCTGCCCCATATGTTATCAATAGCAGGCTTCCACACGTTATTGTAGGAGGGATTATGGCCTGAGCAGGGCATTAGCAAGTAATCCTGATCGCACTTCTAATATGAGAAATACTTACTGATCTGTCCAAGGAGCTGTCTCATGGTCCATCCAGTAGCTGTGTGGACCAGAAATTCGTTCAAGATCTCGTCTGAGATATCTCTGGTGTTGTTGATTTGCGCCCAGTCATCCTTGATAGCCAATCGCTTCCAAATCAGGCCTACCAAGCCTGTGCGAGTGGTACGCTGAATGGCATCCCAATTGTAAGCCAAAGTCCTCAGTGCGTACCAGAACTCATTCCCCTGGATGTCGTCGATAGGCTCCTCCGGTTCTTGATACGTCATCAGGGTCAGGACATCGATCATTAGACACGGATCCATGAGTCGGTGGTGAACCAAATCGTCAAAGCCTTGTCTTAAGAGGGACTGGAGAGCGGGTCGCTCAACCAGACGACCTTCGCCGAACCTTTTCATCAGTTCATCCACCGCAGCATGGTCATCTAGGGCTGTCCTAACAATGGGGGCCAAGCGCTGCTCGTATAACTCCGCCTGAACGTTAGCGTACTCTAACTTGTCGTTGATGTCTTTGTACGCGTTCGATCTGTATTTGAGTGCCCTCGAACTGATGGAGTTTTCGCTCTCCCCCGCAGGTTTGTCGGGTCTTACTTCGTCCTTGCAGAGCATTGCCAGTTTTGCTATGGAGAGCTCCACTTTGCTGCACCAAGTATTGGTTTCCTGCTGTTTCGCCGTTACGTAAAGTTTGGCCCCGGCAGCCTCGTGGTTGTTCTCCGAGATGACTTCGTTGATCCAGCATAGTCTTGAGTGGGACTCGCTGTCACGCAGGTATTTGGTCAGTGACTCTTGATAAAGCGCTGCGTTCTCGAGCAGCTGGCCAGACCTGTTCTCGGTGATGTGCTTGGAGAAATATGCATCGGCCCATTTATCCCCGTACTGCTCAAAGTAGCGCATAGTGCGTTTCTTGATAGTTTCCAGCTTGACTTTGATGGTGGCTTGCTCTGTCTTGCTTTGACTCTTGATCTTTTGGACCGTAAGCCACGCCGTCTCATCCCAGGTAAGGTCTGCGAGAGTCCCCATGTCTTCATATTGTTCGGCAAGATTCATGCCCTCGTTAGCCAAACCGATATCCATGAGACCGTATATGTGGGCGGGTCGGACGTTCTGATCCCATTCTTCGCGGAGCTTTCTCCCCATCTCTCGCATCTTCTCCTCGCTCTGTTCAAGTGCCCACTGGAATCGCTCGATGTGCGTTTGGCATCCCAGTTTGACGAGACGCGGGTTGTCTTTAGCAAGTTTCGCAGCCCGTTCTGGTTCCGTTTCTTTTTCGTAACAGTCAACGGCAAGGCTGCGCCCCAAGTCCACAAGGCTGCGGATCGAGCTGACAATGTTGTGCGACGAAGTCCAGAATTGAGGCAACATATCGTAACCGTGACCTGGTTTGAGTATGCCGTCTTGGAAGGAATCGGGGTCAAGGCCATAGCGTTCAAGGTTCGCCTGTCGGAAGCTGAAGCTCGCGTCTAGGGTGATTTGCAAGACATCGGTTGCCTCACTCAGCCGTTGCATGGTCGACACTTGGTCCTTGGTGTCCGGTTTGAGGTAGAACGTTCGCAGATAGCTCCAGCCCCAGGGTATCAAAACGCCGAGCGAATGGAGGTCGTTGATGAAAAAATGGCGAATTGGATCTGTCTCGCCCTTCTTCTGATCCAGCGGAGTTTTGAACTTTTCATTCAGCGCTTTGACGATGTCGCCCATGATGATCTGTTCTGGGTATGCCTCGGGATGCATTTGTTGGTCATGGAGCTTGGCCTGGAACCACTTCCACAATTGTTGCGCGCCAGCAACCTTCTCAGCATGCCACAGCAGCTGCCACCTCGCGGCGAAGGACAGCGGTGGGTATTCCGATCGCACGTGTGAGTTTAGAGTACGGAGAACCAATGCCCGCTTGCGAAGCTGCTCGTCCATCGAAGCAGTGACTTTTTCAAAATGCTCGGAAGATGAGGATAATACCGCCGCGCTTATATCAATGGCCGCCTTTTCCACTTCATCTTGTGCGAAAGAGTATCTAGACTTGGTGGAGAAGTCGAAGATCGTCCCTGGTACAGTGCTGAAATAGGTTGCTTGTAGTAGCTTGCTATATGCCGTGACCTTGCGCCGGTTGTCGTCACTGTCATCAATGTTGGACAGATCGAAGGCATTGATCTGCAGAATGCCGTAGTCCTGGACGAAGACAAGGGCGTTCGAAATTTTGTCTCTTCGGGAGTATCGTTCTAGTGTATGGCCAACAAGGTGGACATGAGCATCGTCCTTGAAGTATAGACAATCTTGGAATGGAATGATAGAGGTTCCCGCGTCGGAGAAGAGTTGCGCTTCTGGGCTCGCTTCGGGCTTCGCGAGAGATGCGACCACGATTGCGCTCGGAAACAGTATCAACGCTGTGTGGCCAGGGTCTGGTAATAGAAGAGTTCCTGTCGGTTCTTTGGGTAGCTCTGCTTGGTGAAAACTTTGAAGGGGTATGGCGCGGCTGACCGTTCCTGCAGTTTCTGATATCTCGAGTTCTAGCAGGAAGTAGTCCAGCATGTTGCGTCCAGAGAGCGCCACAAGTGCCAAAAGGCTAGTGCTGCCTTGGCCCTTCTGTTGATCCATGATTGCAAAGTCCAGAAGATGCAAGTCCTGCTGCGCACGGGTTTCCGGTGCGGTTCCTTGCTGCATGGCGGACAGCACATCTGCGTGCACATCGATCTCTCGTTTGAAGTTTTGTTGGCCCGACCAGCTGAGATCCCATAGGTGGAACACGCCACTCTTCGTAGCAGTGATGACCTCCATTTGGCCTTTGGACTCGGAGGGACGTGCTTTGACTGAGGCGATAGTTTTCCGTATGGCACCACCAAGCAGACCCTTGAAACTGAAGAAGCTACCACCTGAGTTATTCGGTGCGCTCAGAATCATCGTATTGATGCTCGGCCGGCCTTGCGAATCCCTCAGGGTCAACTGTGCGAGTCTGCCGCTGCTGAAAACGAGAATGTACCCTGCGTGCTCAACATCCACCACATCGGTTATGTGTTCCCCAGAATATAGCTTGACAATTCCCTCGACGCCCGGGTGACGCTGCGGGAAGTGACTACGCGCCTCCGCGCTGTCCACGTTCTCCCAGAAGATAATCCTTCCGGTCGAGGGCGCAACAGCAACAACTCCGAAGTCGTTGGTGGGGCCATTGCGTACGATAGCGCCTAGTGGTAGCGGATCGGAGCCTTTGATCGTCGGTGGCAGAGGGAGAGCGACGACCTTCGAAGGACCGCCGGGGCTGCTATAGTCCCACACGAGAGCTTGATCCGAGGTCAGGGCGAGCGCGAGACCGGCGGAGGGTAGGGCTGATGCTTGGAATGGTGCTGAGTACTCATTAGCAGCGTCCCTTCTCAAACAGAACTGGCTAGTATCGTACTGGATCCGCCAGCGAGAGAGCCCGGAAAGCTGGGCAGTTTCTTGACGGTGTAGTTTCCATGTTTGGTCTACAGCAACTTATCAGCTTACGCGTGCGTTAATCCCAGGAAGGTATTCCCACCAAATACAGCGCAGTGTCGTCTTTCAACGCGCGCTTCGTTGTCCCTTTCTTCTCGCGCACCGGCATTTCCACCAGGACCAAGCTACTCTCCACGCTCCCATTCCCAGAATGTCCATTCATCAACGCGCTGCCATTTCCATTGGTCTGCGCATCAGCGATGGACGCGAACGTCTCATCGCCGAGCTTGCTGCGCTTCCGGCGAGGCTGCTGTTGCTGGGATCCGTCCGAGTTGCGCGGCCGTCGACGGGGATTCCGGAGTGAACTGCGGGCGCTCTGAACGGAGGCTTCGGGCGAGAACATCGTGGGTGATGAGGCGGCGAGATGCGCGATCGAGCGCGCGTGGAAAGGTGGACAACGGGGGTCCGCGCTGTATGTTTTCGTTGTCAACGCCAAAGCTTAGACAGGGATTAGGACAAAGAGGCTTGGCGACGGACTTAACAGGAGTCACAATTTCGTCCTACGCTGGGATACTGGATACGTCGTAAAACAAAATAGAGTACAAGCTAATAACGATTGTCTGCAAAGCTCATCCAGCTCAATAGGTAGGGCATATCTATGCATACGCAAGTATGCTGCGCTCAGGTGTTGTACGTAACACATGCGCCAGTGAAGCCTGCGCTTCTTGTGGTGAAAGCCTGCGAGACAGTCACAGCGCTAAGCCTGGAGTACAAACAATGTAAAGTCTATCCAGAGGGATCTCGGTGCCTATTGTCTCAAAGCACTGGTTGCCCAACTTTGAAAATTCCGGCGTAGTTTGTACCCATAAATTGAGCTAATGAGCATGATCAGACATACGAGGACGTCAGGTAAACATAGTGTGAGGCAACAAACATTGATTGAATATATCTTCCATTGGTTGAGTTTCGTTACGGGTAGATCGTTATCATGCTCATGACGTAGAGCCCGGAAAAGTTCCCAAATGAGAGACAGACGAAAGAAGACGCCGATTCCCACCTGTGGGTGCTGTTCCACCAGCAGCCACTGCCATGAGAGTACAGATGTCAAGGAAACCATATTACATGATGTTGTAACTGTCTAGTCTCATAGAGACCAAGGCAGTTTCACATCCACTAATCACGACGGGCAAGAAGAGACATCGTAGCTTCCAACGAGACAAACTTGCCAGTTCACTCGCCGTCATCGATATCCTTGCCATCGATGATGTGTAGTTATTCCACCTCCCACCTAGCCCCAGCCGACCTCTGTCGAGGCCAGGCCGGCGACTTACAACTTCTTGGTAGCGTCCTCCTCATCGACGCTCTTGGAGCTGGAGGTGGTGCTCTGCTTGTCTAGCTCGGCGCCCATGGGTCCATGGAGCTCCTCTTCAAAGACGGGCTCGGGATCGATTGTCTCGAACTTGGTCTTGAAGTCTTTGGCGACGTGAGTGCTCGAGTTGCTGCGACGGCGAGGGTTGGCTAGGTTGTAGCCAGTGTCTTCGACTTCGTCACCTTCGCGGCCCCTACATACCCAAAGCAGTCAGTGACACCATATATACTAAAGAGGGGCGGATTGACGTAAGGCGGGGTACGGAGCGATAGGGCCGAAATACGGCCATGGTGTTCCGGATGTTGAAGGCTGAGGTAGGAAGACGGGAGGGAAAGGAGCAACTCACCAATTGCCTTTGCCGCCGCCATTCTTCTTAGTCTTGTTCGGATCGGAGTCGGTGTGTCCAGCTTTGGCAAAGAAACGAGGAAGGTGCTCTTCGGCTGCAGCTGTGCCGTCGGCAAGGCCAGCGTGGTCGCGGTCGGTGTACTTGTGGGAGCGAGTCACTGCTCGAGGTTAGTACGGCAATCTTGAAATTGATGTAGACGCCAGCTATGACTCTGAACACTCTCGAGTCTGCCGATCGGTTCCAGGACCAATTGGTGAGCTACGAAAGCTCTCAAGAGAGGGAGCGGAGGGAGCGGAGGGGGCGGAAGTTCAGAACGAGCGACCTACTGTTGATTGGTTGCGTGCGTGTATTGTTGTGAGATGGAAGTCGATGGTGGATTCGCGAGGGGGGTGTCGAAGGTACAAGTAGTCGGGGAGCTCTGCGAGCATCAGTGCCCGTAGTGAGGTCGCGTGACGGAGCGCGAGCCAATCACTTGACCAGCCAGGGTGGACATCGGTCCGAACCAGCGAGGGAGAGAGCAGCGAAGCGGACCGTACCTTGCAGATGTGCTTAAGTGTCTTGCGGTGAGCGAGGTGGAATGCAGCTGGTTGTTTCGGTGGCTTGTTGGGTTGGAGCACAGTTGTCGTGGTGGTGAGACAAAGAGCACGCGATATGCGTTGGAGCGGGGTTGGATGAGCTGAGCATCGCCTCCCTTATATGCCCAATTGATCTCGGCACGTTATCTGGGAGCTTGGTACTCCGGTTCAGCTTCGCCCTGGCCAGCACCGTGTGCTTTTCGGTTCCCTCGGCAGCTTGAGGCTGGTTCCTGAAGCTGTTTACGTCATTCGGCGGAGCTCATGCGTGCGCACGCTATATCGCAGCACATACACACCACAAGTCGCGGGCTATCAGCAAGACCCCATCGGGATCTCGAGCCGTCGAATCCGCGTGCGCAACGACGACCTCGCTCTACCTTCCCACGACGCAATTGCGTGCGGAGCTCATGAAGTGCGCCATTGACTGAGGCGTCTCTTCCCCAGACTTTCGTCCAACGCTAATGTCGCTGGTGTGGGTCCGGACGGAACAGGTTAGCTGCCAAAGCCCGGATCGCGGCTGCCAAGAGCATCCCACCTCACACAGCACCTTACGACAGCCCTTTGAAGCTAACCACGATGTGTAATCCATGTGGTGATTTACAAGCAAACAAATGCTCGTCTTTCTAGCGCAGTGCGGTATCTCGGTTTCGCGAATTGCACTCACGCCGCAATCGCCTGACCAATCAACTTTGTAGCAATCAGCAAATCGCATCACCCCACTTACGCCTTACGTGAACCGCACTTCTCCGAGGCCGGTGCATCTGCCCTAGAAAAGTTATTCGACGCGGTCCGACGTTGCTTGCTAACATACAACCAACCTTTCCGCGTTCTTCACCACCACCTTCAACACTCCCCTCCGCACGCTCTCGAATTCAACTACTAGACGTATACTTTCCGATTTTCCAAGTGGCAACGACCCCGCCATGGCCCCGCGCACGCTGCTCCTCGCCCCGCCCTCGATATCCGCACACCCAGAGGTGCTGGAGAAGGTGTACGAGATCCACCACCGCGACTATGCCGACCTTCAAATGCTCGACCGTCTCGCCGCTGGCCTTGTCCAACTGCCCTCCTCCACATACGATGTCGTGCTCCTCCTTACCGACGCCGACGGCACCACCCGCGAGAGTCACACATTGCTAGCGCGAAATGTGATGAACAAGGTCGTGGGTGCGCTCAAGGCGGGCGGCGTGCTAAAGAGCCAGGACGGCATCTTTGGCTCGGGTAGTGGCGCGGAGAAGACGGAGGCGATTCTAGCCGGGCTTGTTGAGGGAGGCGATGGTATGATGAAGCCTGAGGATGCGGGCAGCGTATCGATACCACTCAAGCTGCGGAAGAAGACAAATGGGACTGCAAATGGAACGAACGGTGCGACAAATGGCACCGATGCTGTTCCACTCAACATCAACGGCAAGCGCAAGGAGCCGGAGCCTGTGAAGCCTATGGGGGTTGGCTTTGTTGACTTTAGCGATGATCTCGATGACCCCATAATCACTGGAGAAGACGATGACCTCATCGACGAAGACGATCTGATCACAGAAGAAGACATGGCACGACCTGTCATGCAACGTACGTCTCTCCCACAAGCCATGCGTACAAGCAAATCTAACAGTCACAGCACCGGAGTGTCGCCCCAAAGCCGGAAAGCGACGCCGCGCCTGCAAAGACTGCACCTGCGGTATGAAGGAGAAGATCGAAGCCGAGGATGCCGCAAAGCGCGAAACGGCCGACAAAGCCCTCGATACCATGAAGTTCGGTGCCGATGATCTGACAGAGGTGGATTTCACTGTTCAGGGCAAGGTTGGAAGCTGCGGTAACTGTGCGCTTGGGGACGCCTTCAGGTGCGACGGGTGCCCGTACATTGGACTGCCGGCATTCAAGCCCGGCGAGGAGGTTCGATTGATGAACAATGATATCCAGTTGTAGGCGAGGAATTCGTGATACGCGGTCGAAAAGCAATACTTCAAGTAGATTTCTAGGGTAGAAGGGGTTGGACTTTGTGCATGGCACTGGCGTAAGTAGTGTGAACACATCTAGAGTAGACATATTCGGACTTTGTGCTTACGCTGGCGTAGCCAGTGAGAACACATCTTGTTCACTTAGGCTCTCACTGAAGTCTGCTCTCAAAGACTCAGATGTGCATGTAGTGGACGTGGACGGACACCTTGTTTCCCTGGCTATAGCACGAACCCTGACCCTCTAGGTATCTTCCGCGGAAACCCATCCCTCTGTGCATAGCAGAAGTCACGAGAATCCACACGCACCACTCCCATCGCACCGCTCAAATCTTCGGCTTACCACCCTCCCCCTCCAACCTCTGAAAGAGCGGCGCCCCCCTGCCCCCGCGGAAATCATCCAGCATCTCCCTCCCCATCCAAGCCCCCCTACTCCCCGCCAGTCCCCTCTCCAAATCCACAAACTTCCCCCCTTGAACAAAAACCCCCACC